>Ga0307378_10000318_pt1 | contig 88456 bp, 46 predicted proteins | sample UN1MG_FD_202238 | JGI IMG/M metagenome (GOLD analysis project Ga0307378, IMG submission 202238) | Soil microbial communities from Risofladan, Vaasa, Finland - UN-1 | ecosystem: Environmental > Terrestrial > Soil > Coastal area > Acid sulfate soil | place: Finland: Risofladan, Vaasa | collected... | reverse complement strand
CACGTGGACGGAATGGAATATCGACCTGCAAAAGTTCAGTAATGCCGGCGTTGTTCTGACCGATGTCAGCAAACTGTCTATCGGCTTTGGCGATGCGGACAATCCGCAGCCTGGTGGTTCGGGTCTGGTGTTCTTTGACGACATTCGGCTGTATCTTGACAGTCTTCTCCCCTCGGTTATCACGATCAGTCCGGTTGACACCCTTGAGGCGACCGGTGACAATGGTACGGTTCTTTCGATTAATGGGAATAACGTCGGTGATCTGATTCTTGGGACCACGACATTTGCCGGTGACCCGATGCATGCGTCGTACCCACCTGAGGATGCAGACAACTTTGATCTAAGTGTTGGGGCCAGTGCCGACGAACAGGCCTACGTGCAAACCATGTTTGCTATGCCGGTTACCACTATTTTCATCATCGAGAAGGGCGGCAACGACACAGGTTATATGCAGTCTTTAGATGAGAAGGGCGAGCCGCTTGATGAGCCGACTCCATTTTTACCTGCTGACTTTAAGGACACCGGCCTCACAGGAGTTCAAGATCAGAAAGTCGCCGCTGCCGTTATTGAGCTGGAGGTTCCGGTTTATGGTATTAGGATCCTCCCGCCGGATGACAAGGTCTTAGGCTTTGACCCGACCAGCGTTTCGGGCGTCCCCGCTCAGTGACCTGTATGAGGCTATTGTCGCTCAGGTATTTTGCTGAGATCGGGAGATTTTCCTTGACGGGAAAGCGGCTGATTTGGTATAAACGAAAATAGTAAACCCAGCCCCTGCCGCAGGGGCTGGGTAAAGCTTGTGCCTGTGCAGTCAGGTATCTGTGGATTTGAGGTCATCCAGCCTGTCTCGTCTTGGCTCGTCAAAGCCGAGCGGGTCGGAGCGGGGCCGAGCCAAGACGGGCGGGCGCAATTCTTGTAGTTTTGCGAATAGAGGAGGAGTTATTGTGTATTATGCGAGGCACAGAGCTTTAAGTGATAACTTCGTACTTCGCAATGAAGATATTTTGCATTTCAATTAACAACCCATATTTATTTTTTGAAGGAGGATTATTATGTTAGAGAAAAAATTTGTAAAAGCCTTTCTTTGTTTGGTGGTAGCACTTAGTTTCTCAGCTACGGGAGCCATGGGGGACAATATACTATTTATAGTGAATGCCGACCGAGCCGGATTCGCCAATGACGCTTTGATAGGTGATTTCCTTGAAAGCCTTGGACACACGGTAACGTATTTTGATGCCTCTGAGGATGAAGCAGCCACGGAGGCTGCCGCTGCTGCCGCGGATTTGGTCTGGATTTCCGAATCGGTCGGTTCCGGCGACGTCGCCAACGAAATCACAGAAGTAGAAGTTCCGATAGTCGTCGGCGAGCCTTACTGCTGGGATGAGATGGGCATGACACGTGCTGGCGGTTCAACAAGCGATGTGGCAACTACAGATATAACAATCGTCAGTCCCGGGCATTTTCTGGCCGCAGGTCTCAGTGGAACCGTGCCCGTTCTGACTGATATCACTGGCTCAGCAGGCACGGCCCAATTTGCCAATGGCAGCGTAGGGGGTGACGGTACCGTCATTGCAACAGCCACCTTAGCCGACGGCCAGACATACGATGTTATTCTTGTTTACGAAAAGGGAGCTGCGCTGGCTGTACCTCCTGGAGATGGCAGTGGCCCGTTTGCAGCGGATATTCGCATCGGTATGTTCTTTCACTATTACGCACATGATGTATTGAATGATAATGCTTATGCACTGATTGAAGCGGCCGTTAAATATGTGCTTGGCGTGAAAACTCAGGCCAGAAGTCCCGACCCACGCGACCGTTCCCTCTATGCGGACACATGGGCGACCCTTAGCTGGTCGCCGGGAGATTTGGCTGTTTCGCACGATGTGTACTTCGGTGACAATTTTGACGATGTGAACGATGGCGCCGAAGGCACATTCCAGGGCAACCAGACCTCGACATTTCTTGTTGTCGGCTTTCCCGGATTTGCTTTTCCGGACGGCCTTGTTCCGGGAATGACTTATTACTGGCGAATCGATGAGATCAATGACAACGAGCCTAATAGTCCCTGGAAAGGTAATGTCTGGAGCTTTTCGATTCCACCCAAGACCGCTTATGCACCCGACCCGGTTGATGGTGCTGAGATGGTGGCCCCGGATGTGGAGCTTAGCTGGACCGGAGGTTTCGGTTCGAAATTGCACACAGTATACTTTGGCGATAATTTTGACGATGTGGACAACGCCGCCGGGGGTTTTCCTCAGGGAACTACGACCTATACTCCCGATACACTTAAAATGGCTAAGACTTACTACTGGCGGGTCGATGAGTTTGATGCCATCGAGACATTTAAGGGCCAGGTCTGGAGCTTTACTACCGAGGGCGGCGTCGGGAGTCCGGACCCGGCTAATGGCGCTGTGGATATAAAGCAAACACCGATTCTTACGTGGACGCCGGGAGCCTACGCCGCTTCGCATCAGGTCTATTTCGGCACAGATAAAGAGGCCGTACGCAATGCCGATACCGGTTCGCCGGAGTATAAAGGCACTGGGGACCTTGGTGCTGAGAGCTATGAAACCGGAAAACTTGAGTGGAATACCACCTACTACTGGCGTATTGACGAGGCCAATAACGTAAACCCCGATAGTCCGTGGACAGGTAATGTATGGAGCTTTACGACGGCCAACTTCCTTATCGTGGACGATTTTGAGTCCTACAACGACATTGACCCCCCTGACCCCGAGAGCAACAGGATATTTGAAGCATGGCTGGACGGTTATGAAATCCCGACAAATGGGGCTCTCGTTGGTAATGAGCTTCCTCCTTATGCCGAGCAAACTATCGTTCATGGCGGCGTCCAGTCGATGCCGTATTTCTACGACAACAGTGTTGGATACTCTGAGGCGACTTTAACGTTGACTTACCCGCGTGACTGGACCGAGAAAGGTGTCACCACGCTGACGATTTGGTTCAGGGGCGATTCGGCCAACGCTGCTGAGACTTTGTATGTTGCTCTCAATAGCAACGCGATTGTCTCTCATGATAATCCAAATGCGGCGCAGATAGCTACGTGGACCGAATGGACTATCGACCTGCAGGCGTTCGGTGTAAACCTTGCCAATGTCAATACGATTGCCCTTGGTCTTGGTAACAAGAACAATCCATTGGCCGGTGGTTCAGGTACGATGTACTTCGATGATATTCGGCTGTATCCCCCGGCGCCGTAAGCCGTGTGATTTAGTTAGCCCCCATTGCTTCTTGCCCGCCGCCCCGACTCGTGTCGAAAGACGCGGGGGCAGGCGAAGCAAGATATGGGGGTGTGATCGATATAGCAGATTTGTGCCAATTCGGGGCTTATGCCGATTAATTTCGGTATAGGCCCCGTTTGTTTTCATAAGCATTTAGGTTGACACGCCCCCCCTTCTCCTAATCCATTCGCTCCGCAGTAAGCGCCCCAGTCGTGTTGTTGAATATCTACCTTATGCTGTTAGAGCCGCATCTCGAGCACGGTTTACCACGGCTTCTTTTACCCGTTCCGGTGTCATGGGAAGTTGAAGCAGTCTGGCGCCAGTTGCATCATAAACAGCGTTAGCAATAACACCACCCATACAAATAATGGCCGGTTCCCCACCTCCCTGCGGAGATATGTCATCTGCCTTTATCAGCACTGTTTCGATTTTTGGCAGCCATGAGAAACGAGGCAGCTCATATGTACTGAAGTCGGAATCGAGAATTTTTCCACCTTTGAAGCGAATCTCTTCGGTCAGCGCATAACCCAATCCCATCGTGATACAGCCTTCTATCTGCAAAATAGCTCCTTCAGGATTAACTACTATACCCATATCCTGGGCACATACTACGCGCTTAACCTGCACACTTCCGGTTTGCTTGTTGACTTCAACCTCTGCTATATGGGCTACATACGTTCCCGAATCAATACCACAGGCTACACCAAGGCCGCGACCGCTGGGCGCTTTCCCGGGGGACCAGCCGGACTTCTCCGCCGCCGCCTTCAGAACCCTCCGCATTCTTTCATCCTTCAAATTATTCAAACGGAACTCAACAGGGTCCATCCCGGCTCTGGAAGCCATAATATCGATGTGTGATTCTCTGGCAAATGTATTGGTGTTATTAGCAGGTGCTCGCCAGGGTCCGACACTAAAGGGATGTGCACCAGACCCGCCTCCCCCCCACTCTCCGAATGCGGCCGTGGAATGATGCGGAATATCATAGAAATGCTGAGAGCCTCTTGAGCCTGCGAAATAAACTTCATAGTTCCACAGAGTAATTTTGCCTGATTCAGTAATCCCCGATTTTATTTTGACGACCGCTGCAGGCCGAAAGGTATCATAAAAGAATTCTTCCGCACGGCTCCAGGCGACCTGGACAGGTTTGCCGGTTAATTTTGCCAACCTCGCGGCCTCTATACCCTGTGAGCTTTGGCTCTTTCCCCCAAAACCTCCTCCAACAAACGGAGTAATAACACGCACATTCTCAGAAGGAAAGCCCAGTGCCCGAACTAACTGGTCTTTGAGCGGGAAAGGAGTCTGAGTCGATGCCCAGACGGTCGCCTTACCAGCCTCAACTTTAGCCACACCGGTATGGGTTTCCATAGGTGCATGCGCGACATAGCTGTTCAAGTATGTTTCCTCTACTACAACGTCAGAAAGTCTTTCCCCCTCTTTGATATCGCCTCCACTGTCAACGACGTTTTTTCTCGGTGTTTGATTGAGTAAATGCTCAAAAATACTCTTATCATCAACTTTCGCTTCCGGCACATCGAATCTGGCTTTGATTTTTCCCAGAGCCTTTTCCGCCTCATCAGGATTTTTGTGCAGCACAGCAATCAGGTCACCATCTCGCACCAATCGAACACCTTCAATCTTCTCAGCATCAGAAGTATCAACACTGGTTAATTTGGCACCATGAGCAGGAGGTCTTAGAATCTTTGCATATAACATGTCGGGAAGCCGGATATCGCCGGTAAATTCAGCCTTACCGGTAACTTTCTCCAAAGCATCCCGGCGTAAAAAAGATTTTCCAATAACTTTAAACTCAGAAGGCCTCTTTAAGGAAGCTTTTTGTTTCACGACCCTTGCTATATTTTTACCTTCAGCTAATTGGGCATACGTAACCTGCTTTTGTTTTTGATTCTTATCGAATATTACTCCATTTTGTGTGGCCAATCTGTCAGCAGGCCGCTGGAGATGCCCGGCAGCTAACTCTATTAAGACAGCCCTTGCCTCTGCCCCCGCGGCTCTCAGAGGAGGACCGAAGAAACGTGTGCTCATGGAACCGAAGGTGCCCATATCCCATGGACAGCGAGCTGTGTCACCCATAACCATATCGACCGATTCCAGGGTTACATCGAGCTCGTCGGCCAACATCTGCGCCAGGGAAGTAATGACACCCTGTCCCAATTCGACTTTGCCGGTGAAGCAGGTGACCCGGCCATCGGCCCCAATTCTAAGATAGGCGTTAAAATCATCAGGATACTCTCTGCCGCGTCTTTGCGCCTCTAATACCGAAGTATCTCCAATGCAGAAAAAGATTATGATTCCACCGCCTAAGCACTTCAAAAATTCCCGACGGGTAAGATTAGGGTCGGCGGTTATATCACTGAAATCGAGCTGAATGTATTCATCTTCTTTCATCTCTGTTCAACTCCTTTCATTTCTTCGGCTGCGGACTGGACAGCCTGGATGATTCGCATATGTGCCCCGCATCGGCACAAATTATTTTCCATGCCCTGAATGATTTCTGCTTTTGTAGGCTGAGGATTTCTCAACAACAGACTATAAGCATTAAGAATCATACCCGGTGTGCAGAAACCACATTGAAGAGCATCGTGCTTTACGAATGCCCCCTGAATTGGATGCAGTTTGCCGTTCTTCATCAATCCTTCGATGGTAAGAACCTTTTTGCCTTTAACGCTTCTGACCGGAACCACACATGACCGGACGGCCCTATCGTCAATTATAACAGTGCAGGCGCCACACAGAGCTTTTCCACAGCCATATTTCGTTCCCGTGAACCCCAGGTCGGTACGCAAAACCCATAAAAGTTTTCGTTCGCCGTCTGTAGTTAAGCTCACAGATTTATCGTTGAGTGTGAAGGAAATAGTCTCAATCATATCGAACCCTCTCTTGGCCTAATGTATTATTAAAAAGTTATTAGTTCTTGTTGCGGAAACAGTATTTGTGATTCCTGCCCCGAATCGTGTTCGGGATAAACTCCAGCGGGAATCCAGCTTTTTCATTCTGGACCCCTGCTTTCGCAGGGGTTACATCGTCGATTTTTGCTTTCTGCAACCGATATTAATTAGCAAAGGTAAACAGACTTCAGAGCGCTTGTCTTATCCGTTCCGGAGTTATGGGCAGTTGAAATAATCTGGCGCCCGTTGCATCGTAAATAGCGTTGGCAATAACGCCACCCATACAAATAATGGCCGGCTCTCCGCCTCCCTTTGAAGGAGAATCGTCCGCTTTTATCAGCACCGTTTCGATTTCCGGAACCCATGAGAAACGAGGCAGCTTGTATGTACCGAAGCTTAAATCAAGAATCCTTCCACCCTCGAAATGGACTTCTTCGGTTAAGGCGTAACCCATCCCCATCGTGATACAACCTTCTACCTGCAGCTTAGCTCCTTCGGGATTAATTACGAGGCCCAAATCCTGGGCGCACACTACGCGTTTAACCTGCACACCTCCGGTTTGCTTATCAACTTTAACCTCCGCTATAAGAGCCACAGGTACGTTCACATCAGAACCACAGGCTATCCCGAATCCGCGGCCGCTGGGACCCTTTGCCGGGGTCCAGCCGAATTTCTCTGCCGCGGCTTTAAGGACTCCCCGCATCCTCTCGTCGGTAAGATTATTCAGGCGAAACTCCAATGGGTCCATCCCTGCTCTATTGGCCATGACGTCAATGTGCGATTCTCTCGCAAAGCTGTTGGTGTTGTTGTCAGGTGCACGCCAGGGTCCCGTGGCGAATTGATGCATTCCGTCGCCGTTCCGCAGCTCTCTACAAACGGTGGTACGATGATGCGGCACGTTGTAGAACATCTGAGCGCCTCGCCCACCCATGCCGTAGATGTTATAATCCCACGATACTATCTTGCCTGAATCCGTAAGCCCCGACTTTATCTTAACAACTGCAGCAGGCCTAAACGTGTCATAGAAGAACTCATCGGCACGGCTCCATACAAGCTGGACGGGTTTCTTCGCTATCTTTGCCAGCGTTGCCGCCTGTATAGCCTGACCATTGCTGATCTTTCCACCAAATGCGCCGCCTACGAAAGGAGCAATAACTCGGACGTTCTCGATAGGAATTTTCAACTCACGGGTTAACTCCCGCTGCAGACCGAAAGGCGTTTGAGTCGATGCCCAGACTGTGACTTTGCTGTCTTCGAACTGTGCCAAAGCGGTGTGGGTCTCTATCGTAGCATGAGAAACGTAGCCGTTCAAGTATGTCTCCTCAGCCATGTCCTGGGCGAGCTTATGTCCGCTTTCGATATCACCACCCTTCTCAACTACCCTGCCGTCCGCAGCATTATCAACGATATAATCGAAGACACTCTTATCGTCAAAACGTGCATCCTGGATATCATATTCGGCTTTGATTTTCGTAAGGGCTTTCTCTGCCTCATCGGGATTCTTGTGGAGGACAGCAACCAAATCCCCGTCCCGGACCACTTGAAAACCCTCGATTTCGTCAACCGCTGAAGTGTCGAGGCTCTTCAAGGTAGCACCGTGAGCCGGAGGCCGCAAAACCTTTGCGCATACCATACCGGGTAAGCGCATATCCCCCGTATACTTGGCCTTTCCCGTGACCTTCTCCACGGCATCTATCCGGTTGAGAGGCTTTCCTATTATGTTGAGTTCCGATACGGTTTTCACCTGGGGTTTCTGCTCAAGGCGCCTCACAATCCTTTTACCTGTCGTTAGTTGAGCGTAGGTAACCTTATGTTCCTTTCGAGTTCTGTCAAATACAACCCCGTCTTTTACATCCAACTGGTCTTTCGATACCTGTAGACGCACGGCTGCCAATCCCATCAGAACTGCCCTGGCTTCAGCTCCGGCTGCCCTTAGCACAGGCCCAAAATACGGGGTGGTCATGGAGCCCCAGGTACCCGCATCGTACGGACAGAGAGCCGTATCTCCCATAACCATATCGACCGATTCCAGAGACACATCAAGCTCGTCAGCTAACGTCTGGGCCAAGGAAGTCATGGCTCCCTGCCCTAATTCGACTTTGCCGGTGAAACACGCAACTCTGCCATCTTCAGCAATACGAAGATAAGCATTAAAGTCAGGACGTTCCTTTTTGCCGCGGTCCTGTCCTTCCGCCGTGGGCGCATCGCCTACGGTGAAGAGGATTATGATTCCACCGCCTATGCTCTGCAGGAATTCTCGACGACTAAGTGGATAGAGACCATCGTTACAGTCACACTCGCTAATCTGTAATTCATCCTCTTTCATCTTTACCTGGCTCCTTTCATTTCTTGAGCTGCAGATTCGATAGCTCGGATAATTCGAAGATGTGCTCCACACCGACACAGGTTATACTCCATGCCCTCAATGATTTCCTCACGGGTGGGCTGTGGGTTCCTCAATAGAAAACTGTACGCGTTTAGAATCATACCCGGCGTGCAGAAACCGCACTGAAGGGCATCATGCTTTACGAATGCTTCCTGAATCGGATGGAGTTTTCCGTTTTTGGCCAAGCCTTCAATAGTAAGAACCTCTTTTCCTTTGATGCTCCTGAACGGAACCACACATGACCGGACGGCCCTACCGTCAACTATAACAGTGCAGGCTCCACAGAGAGCTTTTCCACAACCATATTTTGTTCCCGTGAGACCTAAGTCAGTGCGCAAAACCCATAAAAGCATCCGCTCACTATCCACGGTCAAGCTTATGGGTTTCCCATTGAGTTTGAAAGAAATCTTCTCCGCCATATTAGCCTCCTTCTTAGTTGAGATCCTCACCAAATATTTTCACTTAGCCCGTATAAACAGCTTTATATTCCACTATCAGAATAATTAATATAGATATTTCATAAAAAGGCCGTTTCCTATTATAATGCTCTTTTATACAATTAGTTGGAAACAATGCAAGATATAAATTTAACTTAATGAATAGTTAACGATTATTCTTAAACTATGAATGACCTTGAAGTATATAAAAAAGCAACATCCGTTCTCAGCAGGGGCGAAAATATTGCTGTGATAACAGTGATATCCACAACGGGTTCAACTCCCGGAAAAGTCGGCTATAAGATGCTCGTTTGGGGGAAAAATGGAGAAACTATAGGCACCGTGGGTGGAGGATTGACTGAAGCTAATGTAATAAATATAGCCAAAAAGACCCTGCCCAAGACGGAAAACCAGGTAGTCAAATTTAACCTCGATGGAACTGAAGATGATGAAAAAGGAATTTGTGGAGGTTCAATAGAGTTTCTTATTGAAAGCTTTGATAAAAAAAGCCTTCCATTATTCATAGAACTTTCAGCCGTTATAGAGAACGGAGTCTGGGGTGCCCTTGTTTCAATAATTTGTCCCAACAAGGCACCTAAAAAAATCCTTCTGAGAAGTGTCGAGCAGCTTGATACTGTCGCTAACATTAATTTTTCCCCCGAAGTCACTGCATCCATAAAAGAGCTCGTGGCTAAAAAACGCCCTGCAAAAAAGACGTTAGAGGATGGAGTAGAAATATTTATAGAAACCCTTGACGAACAACCGATGGTTTTCATTTTTGGCGCAGGACATTTATCCTACCATATATCAAGGTGTGCACAATCTGTAAATTTTCGAGTTACTGTATGTGATGACAGAGTCGAATTTGCAAACAAAAACAGATTTCCAGATGCAAGTAATATTATCGTCGAAGGTTATGAAAGCATTTTCGATAAAATTGACGTCAACAAGAACTCATATATCGTTATTGTCACACAGGGACATAAATTCGATGAAATAGTTCTCGAAAGAGCTGTCAAGACAAACGCAAAATATATCGGAATGATAGGGAGTAAAAGAAAGACACTTACTATTCTGAAAAACCTCAAAAAAAGGGGGATTTCGACAAAGACGCTGAAGCGGATTTATTCTCCTATTGGTATTTCGATAGGTGCATTTACCCCCGAAGAAATTGCTCTAAGCATAGTTAGCGAGCTGATAAAAATAAGAAGGCTTGGAGATACGCCCGAAACAAATCATATGAGAATAACTCTTCCAGAAGAGCTGCAAGAAGGAAGCTGATGATAAACGCAATAGTCTTAGCTGCCGGCGAGTCCAGACGAATGGGCAAGTCAAAGCCCTTATTAAAGTTTAATGATAAAACGTTTTTAGAACAAATTATCTCAGCACTTAAAGTCTCCGATGTAGACAGAATCACCATTGTCCTTGGAGCAAAAGCTGAAATGATAAAAAATTCGATTGATTTATCCGGAACAAATATTGTTATAAATAAAGATTATCAAAAAGGACAGCTTTCGTCTTTGATCGCGGCAATAGAGGACACCCCGCAAGAGACGGACGCCATCCTTGTCTGTTTGGTGGACAATCCCTTTATTACTAAAGAGGTTATTAATAAGATTATCGCTAAATTCAAGGAGACGAATAATCCAATCATTGTCCCTGTTTTCAACGGGCAAAGAGGGCATCCTGCATTATTCTCAAGGTCACTGTTCAGCGAGTTGGTGAATGCGCCGAAAGAACAGGGTGCCAGGTACGTTCTACATTCTAACGCAGAAAAAGTTTTAGAACTTGAAACATCCGAGAGCACCATCCTGACCGGTATTGATACTCCGGATGACTATCGAGTTCAGTTCGGGACCAATCCATAAAGGGTGCTTTGAAAATACCCACGAGGGTTCTTCAATGCCGTATAACATACGAATTGTGAGTACATATCCACCACGAAAGTGTGGTGTAGGGACATTTTCACGTGATTTGGCCAACGCCCTTGAAAACTTCACGGGAGAAGTGGGCCACATAAGAGTTGCAGCAATTGATAAAGATAAGCTGCCGTATAACATTCCGGTGGACCTCATCATTCATCAGTACAATCCGGAATCCTGGCACAAAGCTGAAGATGATATAGTTGCCAGAGCACGCGAAAGTACTAATCCAACTGTGGTTCTATTGCAGCACGAATACGGACTTGACCCGGACAAGGACGGCAACGACTCAAGAGGTACTAATTTTATTACAATGGCACAAACACTTCACAAGCAGGGGCTTATGACCCTGGTCTATCTGCATACCGTTCTTGATAGCCCGGACGAACATCAAAAAAAGGTCATGCAGGACCTTGCCGGCAACAGTGACGGACTTCTTGTTACAACAGACAGTGCGGTTGATATACTCGAATCAGCCACTTATGGAATCAACCGTTCAAAAGTCAGGCATATAGACCATGGGATTAGAATGCAACATCCTTCTCAATTTGACCGGTTAGCGATAAAACAGGAATATGGCCTGGAAAATCAGCTTCTGGTTACAACGCTTGGACTCCACTCGCCGGGCAAAGGACTGCAATACAGCATTCGAGCTTACGCTAAGTTTTTGAATGAATCGTGTACGAAAACTCAAAGAGAGAGGGTAGTTTATTTGATTGCAGGAACATGCCATCCTGAATTTGTAAAATCAGAAGGTGGAAAACCATATCGAGAATACGAAGCGATGCTTGATGAGTCTCTTGAAGATTCCAAGCTGAGATGGTGCAAAGTCAAAGAGTTTCATAATACGGATTTTAAACAGTACGATGTTGTTTTTCTTGATGCTTTTCTGGACGAGAGTACTTTGTTGAAGCTTTACGGCGCGACAAATATCATGGTGCTGCCTTATCTTAATTTACAACAAATATCAAGCGGCATATTAGCAGATACCGTGGGTTCAGGCAGAGTAGTTATTGCAACGAAATTTAAGTACGCGGTGGAGCTGATTAATTCAGAAGCTCAAGGTAAGGACGGTGTCATTATTGGCCCTCGTGCCAGAGGTGTTTTGGTCGATCCCGGTGAGCCTTCTGTCGAGCAAATAGCTCAGGCCCTTGACTATCTCATCTTCAATCGAGACGAACGCCTTGAGATGGAAACACGTGCCCATGAGAGAGGCTATCAGATGAGGTGGCACAACTCGGCATGGGAGCTGCTACAGTACATCCAATTCGTCAAAGAAAAACAGGAGATAGTTACCGGCAGGGGGATGGAATTCACCAGAGAAAAACCGTCGATTTTCGAGAGGAAGCATGAGTAATGTTACCCGCATTTTGATTGCAATCGAGCAAGGCGATGCCAAGGCCGCGGATAAACTGCTTCCGCTGGTCTATGAGGAGCTGCGTCGTTTGGCTGCTCAGAAGATGTCGCAGGAACCGCCCGGCCAGACACTCCAGGCAACCGCTCTGGTCCACGAAGCATATATACGGTTAGTCGGGGACGAACCCCCGAATTGGAGCGGCCGCACCCATTTTTTTGCTGCAGCAGCCGAAGCCATGCGGCGTATCCTTATCGAAAACGCACGTCGCAAACGGCGCCTTAGGCATGGCGGCGGCCAACGGAGAGTTGGTATAGACGATGCATGTTTGGCCATCGAGGAACCTTTAGAAGACCTTGTCGCACTGGACGAGGCGCTGGCAAAGCTTGCCATCGAGGACCCGGTAAAAGCCGACCTGGTGAAGCTCCGCTATTTTGCAGGCTTGACCATCGAGCAGGCAGCCAAAATACTGGAAATCTCCCGGGCCACCGCCGACCGATATTGGTCATACGCTCGCGCCTTCCTTTTCCACGAGATTAACAAGGGCGCCTGAAGTAATCCTCTGTTAAGTTTTTTTCGCACATTTGTATTTTTTCCCACTTTTTGTGAGGCGTTTTTGCCCTTGATGACGCATTGTATTATAGACAGACAGATTCATAGTAAGGAGCAAAACCATGGCTGAGAAACCAAATGACATTGAAGCGATATATAATGCCGCCCTCAAAAAGGTGTCCGAAGCAGAACGCTCTGCCTACCTGGACGCTGTTTGCGGTGATGATTCTGTTCTACGTGCCCGTGTCGAGGCGTTGCTCAAAGCTCACGAGGAAGCCGGCGATTTTCTTGAAGTCCCGGCTATTGAGCTGAACGCCACCTTGGATAAGCCTCCTATGATTGAAGGCCCTGGTACGATGATTGGTCGATACAAGCTGCTGGAGCTAATCGGTGAAGGTGGGATGGGCTTAGTATATCTGGCTGAACAACAGGAGCCCGTTCGTCGCAACGTAGCGCTGAAGATTGTCAAATTAGGTATGGACACAAAACAGGTTATTGCCCGTTTCGAAGCCGAGCGCCAAACTTTGGCCGTGTTGGACCATCCCAATATTGCACATGTATTTGACGCAGGAACGACCAAGGCCGGGCGGCCATATTTCGTAATGGAATACGTAGAGGGCATGTCCATCACTAAATATTGCGATGAACAAAAGCTGAATATTGAGGAAAGACTTGAACTCTTCCGACAGGTCTGTGAAGGTGTTCAGCACGCTCATCAGAAAGGAATCATACATCGGGACATAAAGCCATCGAACATCTTAATTTCTAATCACGGTGATAAGGCAGTGCCGAAGATTATCGACTTCGGCATAGCCAAAGCCATCACGCAGCCTCTGACAGAGGAGACTTTCTTCACACATGAAGGTCAGTTGCTCGGCACACCGGAGTATATGAGTCCTGAGCAGGTGGATTTGGTTACACAGGACATCGACACCCGCTCGGACATATATTCGTTAGGAGTCCTGCTGTATGTGCTGTTGGCTGGTGTTTTGCCGTTTGACCGGGAATCATTAGAGCACGCAGGTTTCGCCGAGCTTCAGAGGACGATACGAGAAGATGAACCACCCTTGCCAAGCACACGGCTGACAACTCTGGGCGATAAGGCCAAAGCGATTGCTGAGAGCCGTAGAACACAGATCATCACATTAACCAGACGTCTTCACAGAGAATTGGAGTGGATACCCATGAAAGCGATGCGAAAAGATCGAACGAGAAGATACCGGTCCGCCTCCGAGCTGGCAGATGATATTCAGAACTACCTTACCGGCACCCCTCTGATTGCCGGGCCTGAGTCCACCGTGTACCGGGCCAGAAAGTTTGTGCGTAAACACGCCGGCTCCGTGGCGACCGCGGCGATCTTGTTGGTGGTGATAGTCTTGGGTCTGGTGGCGAGCATCTTGATGGGCTGCAGAGCAGAACAAGCCCGCAAGCAAGAGGCCGCCGCTCGGACACAAGTTGAACAGGCTCTGGTACGTGCTGAGAACGCTGAAAAGGCAGCCAAGGAGAAATCCGAAGAGCTCCGTCGCACCCTTTATGTAAACAGTATTCAGTTGGCTGATGCCAAATACGGCGAGGCAAACATACGGCGTGTCCGCGAATTATTAGAGGCCTGTCCTGAAGACCTTCGCGGGTGGGAATGGTATCGCCTCCGGCATATCGCGGACCAGTCCCGTATGACCCTCCGTGGGCACGATGACTGGGTCGGTTCGATAGCCTTCAGCCCTGACGGCAAGCGTATAGTCTCAGGCAGTGTCGATAGAACAATCAAAACCTGGGACGCCGCAACCGGCGTCGAACTGATGACCCTCCGTGGGCACAAGGAAGACGTCAAATCTGTCGCGTTCAGCCCGGACGGGCAGCGCATCGTCTCAAGCAGCAGGGATAAAACAATCAAAATCTGGGACGCTGCAACTGGCGCCGAACTGATAACTCTCCGCGGGCACGGGCAATCGATCAACTTAGTGGCGTTTAGCCCTGATGGCAAGTGCATTGTTTCAGCCAGTGCGGATAACACAATCAAGGTGTGGGACGCTGCGAACGGCGCCGAAATAATGACTCTTCGAGGGCATATATTCGCGGTCAAGTCGGCAGCCTTCAGCCCTGACGGCAAACGTATAGCTTCAGCCAGTGGCGACAAAACAGTCAAAATCTGGGACGCCGCAACCGGCGCCGAATTAATGACTCTTCGAGGGCATAAATTCGGGGTCGGTTCGATAGCCTTCAGCCCTAACGGCAAACGTATAGCCTCAGGCAGTGAAGATAATAAAACAATCAAGGTATGGGACGCAGCGACCGGCGCCGAATTAATGACTCTCCGCGGGCACGAGGGCTCGGTTTACGGATTAGCATTCTGCCCGGATAGCAAGCGGATAGTCTCAGGCAGTGGCGACAATACAATCAAGGTCTGGGACGCATCAACCGGCGCCGAACTGATGACCCTTCGTGGCCACGGTGACTGGGTCAGTTCGATAGCCTTTAGCCCGGATGGTAAGCGAATCATCTCAGGCAGTGGCGACAACACAATCAAGGTCTGGGACGCTGCAATCAGGGGCGAGGCAGTGACCCTCCGTTGGCACGATGACCGGGTCAGTTCGATAGCCTTCAGCCCGGATGGCAAGCGGATCGTCTCGGGTGACTGGGGTGACAAGGTAAAGGTCTGGGACGCAGCAACCGGCGACGAGTTGATGACGCTGCATGATGGTTTTGCGGTCAATGATGCTTTGTTCAGTCCGGATGGCAAGCGGATCATTTCGTGTGGTTACGACAACCCAATCAAGGTCTGGGACGCAGCAACCGGCGCCAAACTGATGACCCTCCGGGGGCACGATCCCTGGCTCTATTCGATAGACATAAGCCCTGACGGCAGGCGCATCATCTCAGGCGGTGAGGATAACAAGGTAAAGGTGTGGGACTCGGCAACCGGCGACGAACTGCTGACCCTCCAGGGGCACAAGGAATGCGTCAAATCTGTTGCATTCGGCCCTCATGACAAGCGTATCGTCTCAGGCAGCGATGATAAAACAATAAGAATCTGGGATGCTGCAACGGGTGCTGAATTGAGGACTCTCCGCGGGCATAGTAAAGAGGTCAAGTCAGTAGCGTTTAGTCCGGACGGCAAGCGAATCGTCTCTGGTAGTTTCGACAGAACGGTAAAGCTCTGGGATGCGGCCAGCGGCGCCGAACTCATGACTCTTCGAGGGCATAGAAATTGGGTTACACCAGTGGCTTTCAGCCCTGACGGCAAGCGCATCATCTCAGGCAGTGGGGACAACGCAATCAAGGTCTGGGACTCGGCAACCGGCGCCGAACTGATGACCCTCCGTGTGGCTGACGATCCCTCCTCGATAGCGTTAAGCCCGGACGGCAAAACCATTGCTGCAGGAACTTACCACAACGGTATAAGACTCTGGGAATCCACCACGCCTGCCGGTGGTTATGAGGCGAGATGGAATGCTGAAGCCAAGAGGAAGGTTGTGGATGCATTAGTGAATGAGTTAATTAAAGAAACCGGCTCCCATAGTGAAGTGATAGATAGAATAAAGGCTGATAAGACGCTCGATGAATCTGTGCGCAAGATGGCAGTTCAGACTGCCAAAGTCCGCCTGGAGGAGGCCGCCAAAAAACTCGTGAGAGAGAGTTTTGAGGTGGCCCGTTTACCTGGCGGGGACATCGAAGCCTACCGTCTGGCGCTTGGCAAGGCCGAGATGGCAAACCGTCTGAAACCAAATAATCGGGACATCGTTAGGATTCTGGGCCTGGCTCAGTATCGTGTGGGGGCATATCAGGACGCCCTTACGACCCTCAGCCCGTGCAAAAGTTGGTGGGCCCTTCCTTTCGTATATAAGGCTATGGCCCTGCATCAACTCGGCCGCGACGTCGAAGCGCGAACAGCCCTCAATCAAGCTCATGTTGTGCTTGAGGGTTGGGTGCCGGTTGCGTACCGCACCGTACAACCTTATGCGATTGAGGCGGAAAAGCTCTTAGCCGGCGAAGGTACCAGGCTCTATTCCCTGTGGGAGTCTATTGAAGAGGGCAGAGAGAAAGAAGCTGTACAACTGGCGGAAGAGCTGCGGTCATCGAAAGACCCGGAGACTACTGCGCACGTAGAAAGCGCTATCAAGTTGATAGCCAGGGCGTACTACGATCATGCCAAAACCAAGATGAGCGCCGGTGAATTTGCCGAAGCGATCAGTGATTATGAAGCAGCGGCGCGTGTCGATCCGAACCATGCTCTGGCCTTGAATGACCTCGCCTGGTTGCGGGCCACGTGCCCGGTGGCTGAGTTTCGCGATGGTGTCAAGTCAGTTGAGCAAGCCACCAAAGCCTGCGAGCTGACGAACTGGAAGAAGGCCCGCTACGTCGGGACCCTGGCGGCGGCCTATGCCGAGACCGGCGATTTTGATTCCGCTGTAAAGTGGCAGGAAGAAGCGATAGATTTACTGACCGGGGAAGAGGAAGAGCTGCGTGCCGATTTTGAAGAGCGGCTGAAAATATACCAATCGGGCAAGCCCTACCGCCAAAGTCCATAAGCCGAAAAGCCCAAGACGGCAGGCCAAAAATGCTCGCCAGAAGTGGTTTTCTCCACGTTGAGAACGTTTTTTCACCGACAACGCGGGCATCGGGCTTCCCTTGGGGATAGAGCAGGTTATTGGGATAGGCTCTAAATTCTCACGGTTTCTGGTTGCGTTTGAGTTGCGTATTTGGTGCAAAATTCGATGCTAAAACTCTCTACCCATCTCCCAAACGAGCGCCACTCAGAGCCAAGGCCGATTCATACTGTTCTGGTAAAGTGTGCTTTTTCCCCTAATCAGCAGGGAACTTCGTGTATTCTATTGAATTCCATTGAACCGCGCGTAACGATCAACTCTGCAGCGGCCCGTTAGGGACGTCAGCAGAAGTGCCATGTTGGCACTGTTCCTTTATTTCTATCCCACGACTGGATCTAAACAGTAACCCAATCAACATAATGGGGACATTCCATACTATCATTATGACTCTGAATAATCGGCCTGGAATAGAAACATCGCGAGACCATATTTGACGCCAGGCCTGTCCCCAAACGCTCGCTTGCCAGCGAATGCTTTCAAGTGGAAGATAATGCGTAAATTGACCTGTTGCTCCACTGCAATTTGGGCAATAGTGAGCAAGAGGATCAACAGGATTGAAGCACTTTATACAAACGGGTGTTCCATCGCCTTCTTCTTCAGGTATATCTTTTTGTTCCATGGTCTGTAATTCCATTTTGATTCCCTGCCAACGTCAGTCTTGAACCGCTTCGGATGCCGCGCTCGGCGCGGTATTCGAAGTAGCGTTCGAAGACTTTGTTAGATGCGCTCCTTCAATTGACTTGCAACGGCTTGATTCAGTGCGTTCTGAGCTTCGATAAGTTTTTCATACTTCGTCTCTATTTTCCCGATATTTCGAGACAATATAGCCTTCAATAAGTCGCCTTCCATTTCAGCAACATCAATTCTCCGATAGTAATCTATAGTTTCTTTAAGATGGGCTATGACAATCTTACCCGTTAAGATTGGATGATTGTTCGTCACATTTGCATCATCAAATCGGGTGCCGTGCTCAAGCTCGACCTCCAAACCTTTTCTGAAATCCTCAAGAGGAATCTCCATTGATTTAGTGTTTACAATTTTAAGGATCGTGGATGCTTCTTCCTCCGAAACAGTTGGGTCAGTTTTTTCAGACCAATCACTCAACCCGATTGTTTTGCAGACTGCTTTTACCTCTTCAGTAGTAACGTATTCAGGCAGTTTCATAATTTTCTCCTTTTTTGAGGCTTCTAACTATGTATATATGGTTTCCGTATAATATCCCGAACTTTTCGTCATTCAGAGCTGTAGGGTGGGGCTTGCCCCACCATTGTTCTTGTTGACAAACAGACTCTCGTTTGATAATATATCGCTTGTGGATTGTTATAGACGAAGAAGCCAGAGACAAAACCCCCAGGGCCAACCATGCGAGAGTTTTGGAACAAAGGGATGCCAAAGCCGTACAGAGACAGAAGAAAAAGAAGTAAATACACGAAATCGGTAAACGTCCCGGATTTTTGCTCCCCACCTGTTGGTCGCAAAGATGGCATCAGCTAACGCCGACTTGCTCCTTGAGATACCTGAGCGTCTTGGTACACCAGTCACGCAATTGTTGGCAATCGTCCTCGTAGGTCCGTTGCCAACATTCGGGATGATCCATGTCTTTGTTCCAGGCCCCCATGGCAAGATGGATAAATCCTACGGAGGCCCCTCTGGCCATCGCAAAGGCATCGTCTGTGGATACCTCAACCAGACCTGGTGTATATGGTTCGGCAGGGATAAACAGCTCATGGTCGAAATGCCAGTGAGGGTGTCCTGCATTCTGGCTCCCCTTGTGAGGCAATTGGTCCCAGTCCACACGAAGGACTTGAGCCTTGTCCGGGTTGCCGCGCAAACCCTCAAACAGGGTCCATCCAGCGTTCAGCAGAACGTAGTTGGTGGAATCCTGTTTCAACCAAGTTTCATGCCAACTGACCCAAAACGTGCATAGACGGAAACTTGAGGGTGTGGATAGAGGAAACACAGAAACCCTGTGAATCTGACCGTCTTCCCGACGCATTCTCCTGGCGACTTCCGATTTTACAGTGTCTACAGGGACGAGTTCAAACTCGACTTCACAGCCATCGCGAACCTTGTACCACTCCGCTTGGTCCGGTGTGTAGAACGTCACGCGTGCGTCGATGACTGTCCGCACCTCGCAGGCAACACCATTGTGATAGGGCTCTATTTCTCCTCTTCCAGGCATAGGCCATATCTACCTTTGCTAAAACCCATAGAGAAGTGACACATGCTTGTCGAGGTCAGGCGCAACTGCCTTAAGCTCTCCAGCATGAATCGCCTTGCCAAGGTCAACAAGATGCTCCACAACTTCTGCAGGGCAACTCATCTCATTAGTCACGTCTGGCAGCGGCACCTGGGACAAAAAACGGGCTTCGAGCCGCATCTGTCCGCCTTGCAGTCGCACAGTGAACAGCGACATGATCTCCTCGAATGCCTTGCTGTTAAGGATCGCCAGATAAGCCCAAACAACCGGTGTTTGCTCAAAGGGAACCTGGGTATCTTCAGACAAAACGACAGTGTCCTTGGCCCAAAACCACGCATGACCATTGACAGTAATATATTGTCCGTCTTCGTCGAAAGCAAAGCTGCCTCTCTCCCCAAAATAGGTTGAGATTAGGCGAGGGGCAGGTGTCGCCTGCCATGCCCGTTTTTCCGACAGTTCCCACCATTTACGATCAGAGAACCGTGCTCTGCTGGCCAGCGCCGAGTTGGCAGGCACCAGGTATTTCGCATAGTAGGTTGGCAGGCTGTCCTTGAGTTCTCCTTCCGAAGTGCAGAGCAAACGTCCATCCGTGGCATATGGATAGAAAACGTATTCCGCCGGCCGCAGTTGACCATTTCTTATTGATCCACCTCCGGCAGCAGGACGGAAGAATTTCCTCTCTCTTCGACTGAGCTCCTCGTACTGGCTGACTTTGAGGACGAAAACCCGATTATTGCCAGTGCGCACGCCTTGCTTGATCTTGAATAGGTCATCAATTCGAGGCAAGGCGAGAGCGGCTAAGCGATCCTTCTCCTTATATGCATTTTGGCGCAACGGTCTCCAGCTCTCCGCGGAAAAGGTCTGCAGTGGTCGTTTGAACCGTTCGACTCCCTGGATGGATAACACAGCTTCTGACTCTCGACGCAAGGCCCGAAGCGCAGCATCCTCAGAGCCCTCTTCAGAGATCAATACTTCGACTGCCCTAAGCTCGTGTTCCTGTTCGGCTCGCTTCTGGTAGATCAGGAAAGCTGTCTCAACCAGCGAAGTGGGAAAGTACTTATAGCCTTCAAAGCAGCCGAGCAGTTTAAGGCTGCCCTGTTCGCTGAGCCGTTCGCGCCATGAGAGTCCAGTTTGGCTGGTCAAGAGCGATGCCGGTAATACACACCCAAGAACACCACCGGTTGTCAAAGAACGTACAGCCTTGGTTACGAAAGCCATTGCAATATCGGGTCGCTGCTTGGCGGCATCGCCCAGCTCGTCGGTGACCTTTCGGCGCTGTTCGGGAGACAGTCGCTCCCATGGAATGAATGGTGGATTCATCAGGATGATATCTGCGTTTACCCAAGGATGCTCAAGCGAATCGCGTTTTGCGACTTGCGTCTGCACGGTACGAGAACTGCGGGCGTTGTGTGTGGCGTACTCCAAACAGAAGCGGGTCGTGTACTCGGAGATGGGGCTGATGTCGTATCCGAACACTCTGATCTTACGGCCGTGGATGGCGGCATCGGCACTGAGTTCGCGAATCGCTTCGACCAGGAACACGCCTGATCCACATGCAGGGTCAAGAACAGTCAGGTTCCGTCTCCGGTCGGGCATTACCTCCAAAGCCTTCTGAACCAGAGCCCTCGCCAGATTGGGTGGCGTGAAGCGAACATCGCGCGGCGACGCCGCACCGACGGGTTCGTGAGTTGGCTCGAGGCCGGGAAAGTAACCCTGTGGATTCCGCTCAATCTCCAGATGAGCTTCCTGGTAGAGCCTGCTGGCAGCATGTCTGAACAAGAGCATCGGGTGCAGCTTACACCCAGTATAAGGATCGGGATCCACCATGTTTCGAACCAGATCTCTGGCGTCAAGAGCAGCCGTCGTGCGCGGAATGCTCACCAGCCCACAGAGCTTACGATCTTTTTCAGACAGCAGTTTGAACGCATCGCCGAAGGTTCTGATGGCCTCAATGTTACTCACCAGAGCCCGCTTTCGCGCTACCTCGGCCACGAGCAAAAGACCATTCAGGAACTGCACCGCCAAGAGCGCGTCCTGCACGCCGATGCGTGACCGAATTTGGCGGAACGGCTCAAGAATATGGCGGACAACGTTTGGCCGTCTCGGTTCGGCTGCCGCTTCGAGCTTCGCGAGCAGGGAGACCGCCCCCATGCCCTGTGGCGGCATCTCAAACTTCGAGATGGTTTGCGGCTCGTCCCAGCGCCTAACATACATCCGGTGGCTGCCGGGCAAGACCGTTACCATGTGCCTGACACAGGACGACCAGGACCAGGAGAGCGGTTCCATCGTGTCAGCGAAGCTCGCGTCCTCGGTGCGCATGAATGCAAAGCTGCCTCTGGAGCCATCGAGGAGGATGGCAGCTTCTTCAACGGCCTTTTTAGGCTTGCGCGCTCCAAACATCGGCACGTGAACCATGCCAAGCAGCTTGGCCCACGAGATGCCGCTCCTAGGATCCCATTTGTGTGCGAGATCAATCACGTTGGCACTCCGACGAATTCTTTTCAAGGGGGAATCAAAGGTTCCCAGTACATTTTTCTGACATCTACTGTGCTAGAGACTCGCGTCTTCACATCCGGCTTCTATTACTCGTTCAAGGCTGCTATTTCATATTTTACCCGTTGTCTCTGGTCAGAACAAACACATTCGGCGAAAAAACTGGTTTAATTCAAATGGCCAGCTGATTCATTAGCGCACACATTCTACCTCTTTATTTAATAAAGCGTTTGTGAGCGGGCTAATTTTGATGAATAATATTTGGAAAAAAATTGAAAAAACTAATAATTCAGTGGCGTAAGCCATCCCCTGCCGAAGGGACAGATTTCGAGCATCGAGAATCAAGTATCCAGCATCCAGTATCGAGAATCCAAACACCGGCATCGAGCATCAGGGATACAGTGCCGTGTCTCGGAGATTTTTTTCAAATCTACTTGAAATCAAACTCAAAATTTGGTATAATACGCCCATGTTAGCCAGCAGGCTAATATAAACCGCCAGCAGGCGAAGATGACATTTCAGTATGCATGTCGTAAGCCACCGATTGGCAAGGACTTAGAGCCAGCAGCCTCATATTCGTGAACGGTAAATAGTCAATAATCAATAGTAAATAGTAAATCAGAAGGATCTCCTCATGGCCACCGAACCCCAAATTTTATCCAGCTTGTCCCCGGTGTATGCTCACTTGCTTTCTTAGTTTACCCCCGATGTTAGCTCACTTGCTTTTCTGTCGGGGGCCGGGGATCTACCTCACTTGCTTTTCTGTCGGGGATCCAGATTAGTCAATAACCAATGAACTATGAACCATGAACCAATTACCATTAACCATTAAACCACTCATGAGCATCGAGAATCTAACTTTAGCTCTCTTTAGGCACTTTAGGCACTTTAGGCACTTTAGCTCACTTTTCACTCCCTCGCCCCTCTACATCTGTCGAGGATCCTCTACAAATCACCCCCTTTTATGCAAAACAAACCCAATCTTGTCCGCCGTAGGCGGATTGCAAATGAACGTAAGTATCTTTTCACAAATGGCTTATGAAAATATATCCAATTGGACACTTGGTGAAAACAAACCCAATTCAAACCCAATCAAACCCAATCAAACCCAATTTTAAAAGAGCCAAAATGAACGCAAATATCTTTATCACAAAGGATTATGAAAATGAACCACTCTCAGGCCCGAAAAAACAAACCCAAAACAAACCCAATCAAACCCAATCTCAAAATCCCATCTACCCCCAAAGGGCTAAGATAAAGCACGCGGTTGCGACTGCCGAAGCCGCCAAGCTGCTGCCCTGGCTCGACTACGTGGTTTGTTTGAGGGTGAGCGGTTCACTGACGACCAAAAAGCACAAGCGTTTCTGTCCGAAGCGGAGAAACTCTTGGCCGGCGAAAAACAGTGAAAACCCTGGATGCTGCTGGAACGAGCCGCTAAATCTATTCTCTCCATTTGCACTGTATCAACTAAACGGACGTTCTCCGCAGTCTCATAGTTTACCTGCCCGGGCCAATACAGTAGAGATTATTCTCCGACCGAATGAAAATGTGCTTCTGGGAGACAGCGGGACTGGCGCAGCACTTCTCGTTGAGCTCATTCTCGGCAAGGACTTTAAATTCGCCCCCAGCCTGGACAACCGTGGTCTTGCCTTGCTCGGAGAGGAAATATATCCTGCCATCCGCCCAGATCGGCGAGGCCGAGTATCGACCTTCCAGGCGCTCTCTCCAGAGAACTTCGCCGGTTTCCGCCCTGAGACACTTGGCGACACCGGTCTCGGTGACCAGGAAAAGGAAAGGCCTGACATAAAGCATTGAAGGTATCTTGGAAACGTCATCCGTGGATTCCCACGCGATGTGTGTCTTCGTGACATCGCCTTTTCCGCCGGTGCGAACGGCGCGGATCGTTGAATCGCCGAACCCGGAAGTAGTGAAAATCAGGCCGTCGCCAATAACGACAGAAGGCACAACGCCCTCACCGGGGCTTGAGACCGTCCAAATCCTCTCGCCAGTCTTGAGATTAAAACCCTGCACGACATTACCCGCTGAGCTGACGAGCTGGTCCCGGCCATTTTCACTCAGGACCTGTGGTGTGATATGTGCGATACGGGAAGACCCCCGCCGGCCCCTCCACTGCACGTTGCCTGTATTCTTGTCCAGGGCAAGTATAAGGGCCTGGTCCCATGGTTTTTGCCATCCGAGTTTCTTGTCCGGACCGCTGCTGCTGCCATCAAAGGGAACTATCAGCAAATCTCTGTACAGTATCGGCGAAACTCCCAGCCCGTGTTCACTGTAATACTCAAACTCGCGGTGGGTCCAAATTACACTACCTTCCATTGAAACTGCCGCAAGAGTTCCATCGAAGGCCAGGACATATACTCTCCGACCGTCGGTTACCGGTGAGGAAGAGGCGTATGAGTTGAAATTCTGCTTGTGTCCCGGCTTTTGCCGGAGCACTTGTTTGTTCCAAAGGACGGTTCCAGTCAGCCTGTCGAGGCACAACAAACGAAATGAGGCGCCTCCGTCCGTTGCGGTCGTTACAAACACGCGTTCATCGAACACGATAGGCGATGACCAGCCCTCGCCCGGAATCGGTCTCTTCCAGACAATATTGGAGGCTTGGCTCCATTCGAGCGGGACACCCTTCTCATTTGATATACCTTGCCGGGTCGGCCCTCGAAAGCAGGGCCAGTTCTCGGCCAGAGTTGTGTTAAACGCCATAAGCGCCAAGGTGACTGAGCACCACATGCAAAAAAACTTGTTTCGATAGTTTGTTCCCATAAGCTATTAATCCTCCTGAGTAAATTGGGCCAGCAGAACGCTGCACTCTAATAGTTTTCATTCGTTTCCATGCTGAACTACTAATTCAATACTTCCTTAAGCAACACCTTAAGGACAATTCTAATCCTCTTCTGGTCACCATACTACCAAATCTTCTTGTTTTATTCAATTACTCATAACTTACGAGAAACGGCCGGCTCTTTAACCTTAAGACGGTCGTTCAATATTGGGCTGATGGTAAGGAAAAAACGCTAATTTAAATCTTCACACATCAAAACAACAAACGCGGTGAAGGTAAGCCTTTGCAGAACAGTGGCTTGATGAGCAACTCTGGCCTGCTCCGTAATTTTACAGAAGTCAGACGTCAGATTTCTGGCTTCTGTCATCTGTTTTCTATCCTCTGTTTTCTGTACTTTGGCCCGCTTAGTATGGCATTGAGCACCTTGCGAGTTTGAGCCGAGTTTGGGTCTATACGTAACACGGTTTGCAGCTCTTTGACCGCCTCATCTTTGTGTCCCTGAATATTGAGAAACACACCCAGGTTGTGATGCAGATAAAGGTCATCCGGCATGAAAATCAATCCCTTTCGGGATATTTCTACTGCCTGGTCAATCTTGCCCTGCTGAGACAGCAGCTCTCCCAGAATTTTGTAGGCCTCACTGTTATTCCGCTGGAGTCGAACCGCCATGGAATAATATTTTATGGCCTCATCGATGCGAGCTTGTGCTTGATATGCCAATCCCAGGCAGTGATATGCATTGGTACTGGTCGGCTTAATTTGCGTCACCCCCAGTAGATGGTCAATAGCCTCATTAAGACTGCCCAGTCTTCCGAGCGATAACGCCAAAAGAAGGTGCGGTTTGTAAGAATGCGGCAAAAGTTTCAGTGTAAGACGACACTGTTCGGCTGCGGCCCTCTCGTTTTGTAAACGTACTGATAGTAATTCGGCGTATCCCCAACGCAGCCAGAAGTCGGATGGTTCTTTTTCAAGCAGCCGGAGATACTGAGCTGCGGCACTTTTTAGAGTTTCGGGCGTTAAGCCGGCTTCAAGGGCTTCGAGTCTTCGCTCCAATCGGCCTAGGCGTTCGCTATGGTAGAGCTGGTTGGTGAACGGCGGCTCCTTAATATAGTAATTAAGGACCTTGTAAATACTATTGTATCGGGCCCAGTCGTTATAGGCTAAAAGCTGGGCGCACTGGGCATCGGTCAGCAGCAAAAATTCATGTGCTTGTCGAAGTTTTACCCATTCCGGCAACACTTCTTCCACCTGCTCAAAAACTGTCTTAGCCAGAAGATAGTTGCCATTGAAATTTAAATGTACATGCTCGTAAAACAGCTCCTCTCCGGGAGTCTTATAAGGACTGTTTTCTTCGAGCGCTCTGACAACGTCCACGAGGTAAACACCTTCCCCGGCACCGTTACCTGAGACAGCCCGAATAATCTCGTTAATCCGGGTATCAGCGCGGAACCGAAGTGTGTCCATCTCACGTGCTTCAATATACCTGTCCCTGGCCCTGTCATATTCACCCAAGGCCCAATAACAGCGGCCCAGTCGAAACTGCAGGTCGGCGTAACGGTCATCAATCCGGGCGGCGGCCAAATAGTGCTCAACCGCTTCGGCATAATCACCTGCTGATTCGTGTTCGGCGCCTTGCTGGTAAATATCGTCCCACTTTTTCTTTTCCTCCTCACGAAGCCCGGGCTTGTGAAGGGACGCAAAGGGCGGGCAATCTTTCAGGCTGCTGCCCACGGTGCAAAGAATTATCCTGGCTCCGCTTTCACCGGCAATGCGGCTAATATCTTCGAGGTTTCTCTGGAAGTGTCGATAGACCGTCTCCAAACCGGGGTCATCGGGTCGTACCTGCTTTTCGAGAAACATTTCCATGCCGCGCCAAACCGTGGGAACATTTCGTTTTGCGCCTGCTGATTCGGATAAGCTCGTCAAGAGTTGTCCCAGCCTCGTAGCTTTCAAAGCAATACCAATACGGATAAGGGACAAGCTTTTCGACAGTGGGGCAAAGACGGTTCCTGCTCCATAAGGTCCCACGACTTCATTGTTGCCGAGATATGCAACGAACAGGTCGGGCTGGTGTTTTGCGAAATCTTTAGTAATTTCGACAACCACATGCGAGTTTATGGCCGGCATTGCAGCGACAATAACCTCGAATGTCACTTCCGGATACGCGCTGCGCAGCATTGTCTGAAGAACTCGTCCAAAACTAAACGCCGCCTCCGGCGTGCCCTGAGCAGCAGAAGCCCCAAGTATAAAGATTCGACAAGTATCGTCCGGCTTGTCCGCTGAGAAAATGAACGGGTCAAATTCCTGGGCAATGTTTCGGGGGAAGAACCGCCAGCCAAATTTTACATTGTCTCCATAAGCACCTGTCCCGTTGACTTTACACTTGATGGTTGCAGTCGCAGGATATCCGTAACCAACTATGCGCAGGACAATTTCCAGAAACAAGAAAAATAGAATCGGAACAACCGCAAGGCAGATAACACGAAACATCCACAGACGCCATCCCTTAACTCGTTTTAGCGACGCTCCTTGTTTGTTTCTTCGCTGCTCTTCTTTCCTGCGTCCGGCACATTTGTCGGGCGCTATTTTATGTGAACGGTTCCTCTTCCTGCGCCGCTTCTTGCGCGTTAGCTTGTTTGGGGATGACTTATTGCTGCTATCTCTATGCTTGGCGGTCATGGTGCAGCCGTTCTAATAATGACCTTAGACATATTACTGAATACAATTGTGTTCTTCTTTTATAAATATCACAGTAACGACTATAACTCAAGCTCAATCTAAAGTTCACAACACGGGTAGTCGCAAGATTATAGATTGTTGACTTTATCGAAGATTTGATGCAAAATAGAATAAGTAGTTGTGAAAAAAAAGAAGACAGAAGTCAGATAACAGAGGACAGACTCTGACTTCGTTTTCTGACTTTCGACCTTGTGTACGCATCTTGTGTATCTATGGTGGAAGATAATGGTAAGAAGATTATATATTTCGAGAAAAGGGCTGCTTATGAAAAGCGTTGGCATTTTTATCTCCATGATACTAACTCTGACCGTAGTCAACGGTACTGACCGCAGACCTATAACGCCAAAAAGAGAAAAGCTGAGAAAAGTTCCGTCACAACGAGAGGAGCTGAATCTGAAAGAAGTTCCTTTTAAGATAGTGTACGAAACATACCGAGAAACCGAGGGCCGACAAAACTGGGAGTTGTACTTAATGAATGCCGATGGTTCCAATCCGATTAATCTCACTAACACTCCTGATGTGGATGAGATGTATCCCCACGTTTCTCCTGATGGTACAAAGATCTGTTTCGTTATTGACGAAGGGGAAGGTAGAAGAAAGGTGCGAAATGTTTACTATATGAATATTGACGGGACCGAGCGTGTCAAAGTCGCCGAAAACGCCCGGCAGCCTTGCTGGAGGTTTGACAGCAAAAAAATCGCTTATTTAAAGGGAGAGTATGAGCGCTATAGCGACAGGCCGTACGCAACCTCTGATCTGATAATCTATGACCTTCAGACCGGCCAATACACCCCTCACCCTAATAAAAGTTTACATCACATTTATGCTATTTGTTGGTCACCCGACGGCAATTGGTTTGTTGCCGCAGTACAAGGAGGTATGGAATACAGCGATGCTATCCTGGCTTTTGAAGCCAATGGGACAAAGCTATTTGACCTGGGATGGTGGGGAGTTAAGGGCTGCCGACCCGAGTTTAATTTTGACGGCAAAAAAATGGTGTGGGGGGAGACTGACTGGAATCTATGCCTGGGCGATATCGACCTGACGGGCCGTACACCCCGGGTAACTAATATCCAGGATGTTGTCCAATGCCTGCGTAAGTCTAAAGTTTATCATGTTGACTTCTCACCGGATGGGCGGTACATCGCTTTCAGCTACGGCCCTTTCGGGGGAGCACAACAGGTAGGTGGCAAGGCGCCGGGCTGGGATATCTGTGTGGGTGATATGTCCGGCAAGTGGGTAAAAATCACAACTGACGGAAACCATAACAAAGAACCAGATTGGGTGCCTATTCCATCGGCAGGCCAGTGAGCAAAGGAGATATTATGACAATGAAGCAGTATGTAGTTTTTATTCTTGCGCTGAGTTTGCTAATAGTGAATGAAGCTGTTTGCAGCACAGGGACGCAAGATGCACCAAAGCCACAACAAATACCTTCACCAAAATCTGAGCTTAACCTCAAAGAAATCCCCTTTAAGATAGTTTACGAAACCTACCGTAAAACCAAGGGCAAAGAGAACTGGGAACTGTACTTGATAAATGCGGATGGCTCCAATCCTGTTAATCTCACCAACACCCCTGATGTGGATGAATTATATCCCCATGCTTCTGGCGATGGGACAAAGGTCTGTTTTGTTGCTGATGAGCTCGTGGGAAAAGAAAAGGTTCGAAATGTTTATTATATGAACATTAATGGGACCAGACGAGTCAAGGTTGCTGAAAATGCACGACAGCCCTGCTGGAGTCCCGATAGCAAAATTATCGCTTATTTAAAAGGAGAATTTACCCGTTACACCATTCAAGACTATGCCACCAGGGGGATTTTCTTTTACGATATAGAAACGAATGAACACAGAGAACATCAAAATGAAGGTTTGCATCATCTTTATAATATTTGCTGGTCGCCGGACGGTAATTGGTTTCTTGCTACGGTGCACGGGGGTATGGGTTTCAAGCACGCCAATCTTGCTATCGAAGCCAACGGAACCGGAGTCTTTGATTTAACAAAATATAAAGTTACAGGTTGCAGGCCCGATTTTAGCTTCGATGGCAAAAGGATAACATGGGGATTAACCGATTGGGATTTATGCACGGGTGATATAGACTTGCATGTCCCCGCCCCCATAGTGACAAATGTCCATCGTGTCATAAAATGTCGAAAAGAATGTGAGGTTTATCATTCCGAATTTTCACCTGATGGTAAATACCTCGCTTTCAGCTACGGGCCCAAGGCGAATGAGATGGTGGGCGGCAAAGCACCGGGCTGGAATATCTGTGTGAGTGATATGACTGGGAAATGGGTAGAAATTACCAAAGACGGCAATCACAACAAGGAGCCCGACTGGGTGCCGATTAAAAACATAAATCGCTGAGACCGGTGATTCGTTTTGCCTGCACTTATAAAGAAGCTAAAAAAAAGAATATAGTTTATGACCATGCTGTCCAGAGAGTCGATAAGTAAAACTGTTCGTTTGCTGCTCGTACTGTTAATTGTCCCCGGCTGCCGCCGTGCTAAGGACACCGCCGGTATGCCGGAGGTCATAAAAACGAAGACGGGTATCGAGATGGTGAAAATTCCCGGAGGCTGGTTCGATATGGGAAGCAATAGCGGCTCACCGGACGAGTCGCCGGTGCATAAGGTATGGGTCAGCTCATTTTGGATGGACAGATTCGAGGTGATCCAGGAGCAGTTTAAAAAATATCAGCTCCCCGACCCCTCTCATTTCAAAAATCCGAAGAATCCCTTAGAGCAGATAAACTGGACCGATGCAGCTCTGTATTGCAACGACCGTTCACGAGCAGAGGACCTTGAGCCTTGCTACGATGAGGAAACCTGGGAATGCAACTTCCAGGCAAACGGATACAGACTGCCGACAGAAGCAGAATGGGAATATGCCTGTCGGGCGGGCAACGCCACAAAGTTCAGCTTTGGTAACGATGTGCGGAAGCTGAAAACCTTCGCCTGGTTTGCTGAAAACTCATCCGGAAAGACACATCCTGTTGGACAGAAGAAACCCAATCCCTGGGGGCTTTATAATATGCATGGAAATGTGTCAGAATGGTGTAATGATTTTTATTCAGAGAATTATTACAAGCATAGCCCGGAAAAAGACCCAAAGGGACCAACTAAAGGTGAGGAAAAGGTCTTGAGAGGCGGCGCATGGAACTCCAGCGCCGGTAGCTGCCGGTCATCATATCGCACGAGTGATCCTTCCATTGATGATACCTGTCTTGCGAGTGACGCTATAGGATTTCGCTGCGTAAGGAGTACTCCGCTTCGCGGCAATCCAAATGCACCTCCCAACACATCTACTGGAGAAGATATGACAAAGGAGAATCCAGGCAAAAAAACGTTAAAAACAGGATTCGTTTATGATGATATTTACCTCGAGCACAAAACAACGCAAGGCCATCCGGAAACACCTCAGAGATTAGTCGCAATAGTCGAGAGGTTAAGGGCAAGTGGAACATACTCTCAACTTTGCGTGCTTGCCCCTTTGCCGGTTGCCTTGGAATGGCTCACTACGGTTCACACACCCGAATATGTAGAGCGGGCCAAAGAAAGCTGTGAGGGCGGCGTGGGATATCTGGATTCAATGGATGTTCCGATATCACCAAAATCCTATGAAGTAGCGCTTGCAGCTGTGGGAGGAGTGTTCTCGGCCATCGATGCGGTCATGGAAAAGAAAGTCACTAACGCCTTTTGTGCGATCCGTCCGCCTGGCCACCATGCACTAAAGGATATGGCAAAGGGATTCTGTATCTTTAACAATATTGCTATCGGCACCCGCTATGTTCAAAAGAAACACGGCTTACCAAAAATGCTTATTGTGGATTGGGATGTGCACCATGGCAACGGTACTCAGGCAACGTTCTACAACGACCCTTCAGTGCTGTATTTCGGTGTTCACCAGTACCCCTTCTATCCGGGTACCGGAAGCGAAGCAGAAAAGGGCGGCGGAAAAGGTTTGAATTACAACATTAACGTCCCCTTGCCGGCCGGTTCCGGGGATGCCGATTATGTGAGGGTCTTCAAAGAAAAACTTGAGCCCGCGGCCCTTGCCTTTTCCCCGGACTTTGTGCTCATATCTGCTGGATTTGATGCCCATAAGGACGACCTTCTCGGTGGAATGAAGGTCACCGCACAGGGATTTGCGGAGCTGACGCAAATCGTCAAGGCCATAGCAGAGAAGTGCTGTGAAGGTCGTCTCGTTTCTATTCTCGAAGGAGGGTATCATCCGGATGGTCTGGCTGCTTCGGTAGAGGCGCATATTCAGGTCTTGATGAGATAAAGGGGCGCAGGGAATGTTATTTCATACTTGGCCGTTTGCACTATTTTTCATTATTGTTTACCCCGCCTACCTGGCCCTCAAGAACACCTGGCTCAGGGTTCCCTGGCTTTTGGCTGCTTCATATTTCTTCTATGCCTGCTTTAACCCGCTATATTTGATTCTAATTTCGTATTCGACACTGCTGGACTACATCGTCGTTATGAAAATGGCCAAAAGCACTCGGCGGAAAATGTGGCTCTCCATAAGTATTGTAAACAATCTCGGGCTGCTTAGCTTTTTCAAATACGGTGGATTCGTCACCGACAATTTGAACCTTCTATTGTCTTCATTGGGAATTCCATATACCCTGCCTGCTCCCGGTATATTATTGCCCATCGGTATATCGTTCTATATCTTCCAGTCGATGAGCTACACCATAGATTACTATCGTGGTAAAATTGAAAGAGAGACGAGCCTTATAAGGTACGCTACCTTTGTATCACTCTTCCCTCGATTAGTTGCCGGGCCAATCGAAAGAGCCAAAAATTTACTCCCCCAGCTGCATAAAACGCCCAGGGTCTCCAAACAGGACATAACGGACGGTCTTTCCCTCTTTGTTGTCGGGTTTTTCAAGAAAGTCGCCCTGGCAGACTATATGGCTCTTTACGTTGACAAGGTGTATGACGCTCCTGAGCAGTTTCAGGCGCCTGCGTTGGTCCTGGCCACTTTTTTGTTTTCCTGGCAGATATATTTAGACTTCAGCGGCTATACGGATATGGCACGAGGCGTGGCGCGAATGATGGGCTTCCGCTTAATGCTTAACTTCAACAATCCATATTTAGCAACAGGCCTCGGTGACTTCTGGTCAAGATGGCATATCAGCCTTTCCTCCTGGTTCAAAGATTACGTCTATATTCCTCTTGGAGGAAACCGCAAGGGCAAGTTTAACACCTACAGAAATATGTTTCTGACTATGGTGATTTCGGGATTGTGGCATGGTGCGGCCTGGACATTTGTTATCTGGGGTGCGGTGCATGGGCTCGGGCGTTTTTGTACCAGGGAGCTGGAAAGAACCTCCTTCTACAAAGAAAGGGTGCCGAAATTAGTCAAACAACTGCTTGTGTTTATTTTTGTCAGCTTTGCGTGGATTTTCTTCCGAGCTGAAACAATAAGTGACGCATGGGTGATTGTAACAAGAATATTCAGCTCCGGACTGGCAAATCCTTATTGTCCATTGCTGGCTTTGGCCCTGGTCTTTGCTGTGTGGGTCTATCAGTTTGCTTATGAATCCAGACTTAGGTGTGTTCTTGAGCTAAGATACGTCCGAATAGGAATTGTTCTTCTGATGATTATCTACCTGGTTGTTTTTGCTCCGGCGGGTGAGAAAGGATTTATTTACCTGCAGTTCTGAAATTAGTTAGATTTTAAGAGGCTTAAATAACTGAGGCAAAATGCGATGCCTGAAAGTAACATCTTAGAAAACCGAAAAAATTCTTGTCCGCCAGATGAACCTGAGGCTGTATTCAGTTCCAACTGCGTGCGATTATCCGGATACGAATGGATTTTCGTTGGAATTGTTGCCTTGGCTTTATTTTGTTTCGGGCCCACACTTTGGGAACGGATAGAGAAATTTAAGCCTGAAACAGACTGTCGCATGCCCTACGAGTTAAGCAATGACTACTGGTTGTATAGCCGCTATTGTCGATTGGCCTGTTCCCGGCAGGAAGTGCTTGTGATTGGGGATTCGGTCATTTGGGGACATTTCGTGTCCAAACATAACACATTGTCAGACCATCTCAATAAAATTACCGGCCGCGACCAGTTCGCTAATTTGGGTGTGGATGGCATCCATCCCGTGGCATTAGCGGGTTTGCTGAAATACTATGGTCACGACATCTCAAACAAAAAGGTTGTTCTGCATTTTAATCCCTTATGGATGAGCTCTAAGAAACACGATTTGCAGACCGAAAAAGAGTTCCGTTTCAATCATCCCAGGCTGGTACCGCAGTTTATTCCAAACATTCCCTGCTATAAGGACCCATATTCTCAGAGGTTTTCCGCTGTGGTAGAACGCTATGTGCCTTTTTTAAGCTGGACATCCCATTTGAAGATTACCTATTTCGAGAACATGGACCTGCCCACATGGACGCTGGAACACCCCCATGAGAATCCCGCCAGCGCCGTCACTCTCGAGCTTCCCACTTCTGCCAACAATAGTCAGAACGAACATATTTCCTGGACAGAGAAGGGGACAGCCAAAACAGATTTTCAGTGGGTTGAGCTTGAGACCTCACTGCAGTGGAACTTTTTCCAGCGGTCGGTTAAGCTGCTGAAGAAAAGAGGTAACAGCGTATTCGTCCTTGTTGGTCCATTTAATGAGCACATGCTCAAGGGCGAGAGCATCGAGATTTATCGGAAGATGAAAAGTAAGATTGAAGACTGGCTGCAACAAAATAATATTGCCTACTATATGCCTGCGACTTTACCCAGCGAGTGGTATGTTGACGCCAGTCATCCGATGAGCGAAGGATATGCCATGCTTGCGAAACAGCTCTTTGAAAATGAGTCTTTCAGAGCCAGCATCCTCACTCCGTCGCCGAAGCCTTGAGGCGCAGGTGACTATTCCAGCGGCGATTTTGCCTCATCTGATACGGTTACGCATGCTTTCCCTGTTGGAATGGGTCTTCGACTTATAAGCGTACTAAGATGAACTTTTCCCGCTGAAGCAGCACTTATCAGCGTTACTTTTTAGTACCTGTCTCTACAGAACGGGCCACCCGGAAACCTATAAAATCCATTTCAGGCAGCCACCATATGCTCTTGGGTATCTGGGGGTCCCCCGAACGCCACCACTCTTCCTCAAAGCTTCTAGCCGCACAGCGCAGTGCCTCCACAGAGCTACTATAGTCACCGCCGCGAGCTACGTGTACTTTGCCGGTCTTTGGGCCTTTCAGGTTGACTGCCGGGCTTTTCTTGGCAGCTTCCTTATATGCGGTGGGACTGTAGAAATCGTAAACCCACTCGCGAACATTGCCCAACATATCATAGAGACCCCAGGCATTGGGCTTTTTCTTGCCTACGGGGTTGGTTTCACTATCGGCATTTGCTTCATACCAGGCAAAATCCTTGAGCCCGCTTGGGTCGTTTCCGACGCCGAAGATATTCGTGGTGCCGGCCCGGCAGGCATATTCCCATTCGGCCTCTGTTGGTAAGTGATATTCCTTGCCGGTTTTCTTTGAAAGCCACCTGCAAAAGGTCATGGCATTATGCCAGGTCATCCCCATGGCCGGGTGCGTTTCCTCGTACCCCATCGTCATGTCGCCATAGACAGGTGTAGGGCCTGTAATCGCATCAACATTATCTTTGCCCTGCTGCTCTGTGTCCTTTTTTGCCTCCTGCGTCTCAATAAGGTCTCTCTTCGCACTGACCGTTTCTTGATAGTAAGCCAGAAAAAGCTCAATAGTGGTCTCTTTCGTGCAAAGGTAGAAGGGTTCGAGGCGCACCTCGTGCCGTGGTCCTTCATGATCCTGACGACCAGCCTCGTCCGCTGGGCTGCCCATTGTGAAACTGCCGCTGGGAATGAGGACCATTTCAAAAGAGATCTTCTCGCCGTCTTTGGTCGTAATGGTCTCGGTATATTTCTTCGGGGGCCTATCTTGCGAGGCCGTAGTATCTGTAGCCATCGTGACGGCGAGCAGGCCCGTTAGGGCAATAACATAAATCAGTGTACGACTCATACTCATTTTCTGTCTCCTCAAAACGTTTCCTTAAAAAAGCAAACAGCCATTTCGGCAAAAATATCTATGACCGTTATATCTACCTCGTTAGGCCCATCTTTGTTTTTAGTTTTTTTAGTCTGCGGTTCATTTCTTTCGCTTCAAATCATTTTCGTAAAACCCGGTTTTGGCACAGGATAGCTGCCGTCGGCACCGGCCTTAACCGGCGGCTCCATGTCGTCGTGGCAATCATCCGGCTTAGGCGGATAATAGAAGTCGGACTGGTTTATCTGCTCCCAGGTAACCTCTTTACCGGTGTAACACGAGATTTGTCCCATCACGCCGACCATCGTGCTGCGGGCCATGTAGTCGCCGTTGTTGACGGGCTTGCCGGCGCGAATCGCCGCAAAAAGTACATCGTGCTCTCTCTGATAAGGATCGCATCTGTCGTTCCAGCGCCAGTTTGTTTCGCCCCAGATTCGGCATCGCATAATGTCCGCCTTACCTTTGCTACCGAGTACGACGCTGGAATAATCGTCGTAGCATCCGTTTGTGGTGCGGCAGAAGGCATAGATGCGCACACCGTTGTCGCATTCGTAAATCACCGAATGATGGTCGAATACATCACCGTAGATCGGCTCAGTCATCGAAGAGCGTCCGCCCAAGCCGTGGCACTTCACGGGCACTTTGTTGTGCATCGCCCAACTGGCGCGGTCAAGGTTGTGCACCAGTGACTGGGGGACATCGTCTCCGGAGAGCCAGCGGAAATGGTATTGGGTGCTGCATTGCCACTGGAGCTCCGAGAGCCCCGGTTTGCGGTCTATGATCACATATGGGGGACGGAGAAAGTTCTCTTCAATAGAGACTATCTCGCCGATCGCGCCGTCGTGGATTCGCTGGACGGTTTCGGCGTACCCGGTGTGATATCGGCTGTGCAGGCCGGAAACAATGCACAGCCCTTTCTGCTTTGCCAGGTCGGCGGCCTGTTGCATAAGCTTGACCCCGGCCGGGTCGATACCGTGCGGCTTCTCCACAAAAACGTGCTTTCCTGCCTGAATCGCGGTCATAGAATGGAGCGGATGGAACTTGGCCGCGTTGGCAATCAGAACCACATCCGACGACTCAATCACGTGCTTGTAGCCGTCGAAGCCGGCAAAACAGTGATCGTCGTCCACAGTGACCTGACTTCCTTTTTGTTCTTTGAGAATTCTGCGTTTTTCTTTGACACGGTCCATAAAGATGTCACACATAGCAACCAAGCGCGTGCCGGAGTCCGCGGTGAGCGCCTGAGCGGCTGCACCGGTGCAACGTCCTCCACAACCTACCATGCCTACGCGAATTATATCGCTGCCGGCGGCAAATACACTGCGATTGATACCTAAAGCGCTCGACACAGCGGCCGAAGCCGCCACGGTTGAAGCTTTCAGGAAATCACGCCGAGTTGTGCCGGCGCCTTTGTCCGATTGATTTGCTCGTGCCATACTACCTCCTTTTCCTTTCTGTCCTTGTCAGACTGAGTCACTAATAATTCGTATCATTCTTCTTGAGATCGCATAGATTACACCTGACCAACGACGCCCAGCAGTCAACATGGCAACAAACAAGCCAAGGTCCTGGGCCATCGAATAACCAACCGCTGGTCCCGGCGAAACCGGGACCAGCGGAAAATCATGCATTGTAATTCTGTCTAAACTAAATCTCAGTATTCCCTGTCCTTGAGGATACCCGGCTGCGGGACGGGATATTTGCCGTCGGGACCAAGCAGCAGGGGTGCTGGGCCGTCATCGGTCAGCTTGTCCGCATCAGGAGCGAACTCATGCTCGCAGTTTAGTATCTGGTCGTAAGTAATGATTTGGCCCGTGTGGGCAGCCATTCGGCCCATAGAGCTTATCATACTTGAGACGGCGCCCCGCTCAACCTCATTGTACGGTATGTCATTACGAATAGCGTCTATAAGGTCGTCCCACTCGAGCTGGTACGGATTCGGCTCGGGCTGCGGGAATCGCCATATCAGGTTCTCCATAGTCATGTTATGGCCTTTGTAGGTCCGGACCTTGCCCGGGTAATGGCTGTTTGTCGAGATGACGGCTGTACCTTTCGTACCGAGGGCATAGCTGGAGAACCCACCTTTACAGCCATCCATTGCCCGACCGTAATAAAAGAGCTTGGTGCCGTCCGGAAAGGTGTATTCGATCGAGTAATTATCGAAGTTCTGATCCAGGGAATCACCGCGGTAGTGTCGGCCGCCCGTAGCATGAGCTTCGATCGGCCAGGCACCCTTTATCCATGAACACTCATCTATCTGGTGAATATAGTAATCGCTGTACATGCCGCCGCTGGCCCACAGGAAGGCGTGGAATCGCTGGATCTGGTACAGCACCTCGCTAATTCCGCTGGGTTTAGGTCTGGCGGTGGATGCGCGTCCGGCCATCCGGTAAGCCCGCATCGCGATGATATTGCCTATCTCGCCGTCGTCGATGCGGCTTTTCAACTCCTGTCGGCCCCTGCAATGGCGGATCATAAGGCCCACACCCACCTTGAGGTTCTTCCTCACGGACTGTTCGGCGAGTTTGAGCATCCTGCGGGTTGTCGGGCCGTCAACCGTGACCGGCTTTTCCATGAACACGTTGAGGCCCTTCTCAATGGCATACTTAAAATGCACCCAGCGGAATGCCGGGGGTGTCGCAAATATCGCCACATCGCCTTTGTCAAGACAGTCCATAGCTTTTTTGTAACCGTCGAATCCGACGAACCGACGATCCCTTGGCACATCCACCTGGTCAGCATGCTGTTTATTCAAGCTCTTGTAACTGCGAGCAACACGGTTCTCGAAGACGTCGGCCATGGCGACCAGCTTAATGGGGCCGTTCTTGACAGACAGAGCGTTAGATGCTGCTCCCGTGCCCCGACCACCGCAGCCAATCAACGCAACCTTGATGGTGTCGTTACCGGCAGCATAGACGTTCGGAGCAATCCCCGCCGCCAGTGCCGAGGTCGCGGCGATCCGACCGGTGGTTTTCAAAAACTCACGACGCGACGTGTTCTTTTTCGTAATTTCACTCATAATGGGTCTTCTCCTAATAAATGGTGTTTAATTCAAATGCTACATTTGTTCAGGGAGTTACTAATTATCTTTGGCCCATTATCTTCATAGCCCTGCGCTTTGCAAGCTTTTTTTACGTCAGCAATTGGCCGTTCAGGAATGCTAAATCAAAAGAGCAAAATGACAAAATCTTAAAACCCAGCTCAAAAAAAAGCTTGATTTTATTGCGAATAGCTAATAGCATACCAAAAACAGCGATTGAAGGCGATATCTGCCCTGCAATGCTATAATAGCTGCTAATGTAATTTTGGAAGGTGGTATATCGACTGACCAATATCGGGCGACTTTTATCTCGTTAAGTATTTATTACAAGGAGTTATAATGGCTTCTATTATTGTAATGTCTGGAAAAAATAAAGGCGACTATTACCCGCTTGGTCGACGAACAACTGTCATCGGTAGAGATGAGGCACTTTTAGTTCAGATCCTCGATGATGGCGTCTCCCGAAAACACGTGCAAATCCATTTCGACAAAGACACAGGGAAATATTACGCACTCGACATGAAGAGCAAAAACGGTGTATTTATCAACAACAGAAAAATCGACAATGAGACAACGTTGATGGACGGCGACCAGATTCGTTTAGGGCAGACCGTCCTCTTTTTCACGCAAAAAGACTTCCCTAACCGTGAAGATGCGATGTCCCACTTCAAGAAAGTTGGTCAGCGGGTAAATATAACTAAAACCATTGAGGGGCCGTGATAGTTTCTTCCTTGCCTTATCTAGTCAGATCTCTATTACTACAACACAGCCCGCTTCAGATGAGATGATCAGTTCGCAGGTATAACAACGCGGAACCCAACGTCACAGGCCTGGGCCTTGAATTCACACTTTGACGCCGGGCTGATATATTCAGGGGGACTAAGGCATGAGCCCCCACAAATTACCGGTTCAGAGTTAGTCTGCATATCCGTGCACCATTCCCAAACATTTCCGATCGTATCATATAAACCCCATGCGTTGGGTTTGTTGTTCTCCGTAAAATATGGCCAAACAGGATGATTATTATTTTCCGAATGGGCAATTTTTGCCGGGTCAAGCGCCTCTTCTCTTAGAAAATCTTTTACAGCACCAACAGGAGGATAGGCGATTTGAACAGGGTCATCCCGCTTTGCATTATAGTCCCTTGCAGCGTTTTGCCAGGCAAGAGACCTGAGGTGCGCGTAAGATACGGCATTTGACAAATCATCCCCCCATGGATACTTTGTGCTGGTGCCGGTGCGAGCTGCGTAGGCGTGCTGCGCAACCGTCGGTAATTGTGCACCAAGCCATTCTGCGTAAGCCCGGGCGCCACCGGATGTAACCCATGTTACGGGGGCATTTTCGAAGCTTTTATCCGAGACGAAGGTGCTTGCGGTCTCGTCCCACGCTATTCTACAGGGCGGGAACTGTCCCTGGGCCTGGCCGATGAGAAGTTTATTGTTTTGGTCGCTGAAGTATGACCAGCCGGCCAGCTTGGTTGCCAATTTAGCCTCGATTTTTTCCATGAAAAATCTGTATTGAGCGTTGGTTATTTCACGTGTGGCCATATAAAAAGGTCCAATCCCCGCTGAGGCCGTTCCGGGAATAAAGGCAAATATAACTGTCGGGTCTTTTTGGTGGCTGACGTGATGAGGCCAACCGAAATTGGCAGCGTTGGTCGTATCGGAGCTGAAGATTTTTGTGGGATTGGCTGCGATTTCAGTTAGCTTAAGATAATCACCTTTTTCATTTACGACTCTTAAGAGACCGGATGAGGACAGAAATATGTCATCATTGGAAACAGCAATATGATGCAGTTGCAGGAAGCCAAGCCATTGCTCCCAGTTTCTATGGTCAGGGTAAAATGCCCATAATGAGGATGTTAGTTTGCTGAGTCTGGAGCTTTGATTGGAACTGCCTATTAGATTCTTGATTTTACTCGTTGCATTGTCGATGGCCTCTTTGCAGGTGTCCTCGATATTTGTTCTATCGAGTTTCTGAAGGTCTTCCCGGAGGGCCGCAATACGGCCGAGCAATTGCTGACGTTTTTTGTTGAAATCTTTGGCTTCAGTGAGAGTGCTGATTTTCGAGGACTTCAAATTCGCCAGCTCTTTTCCCATTTCGGCAACAGTGGTCATAATGTCCTTTAACCTTGGTACGGTATCATCTTCCATCTGCTCGAGAAAGCTGCACATCTTGACGGCGGCGCTGTCAGCCGTCACAGCATCGATTTTGCCGCTTACATCGGAATAATCAATCAGGCCGACTGTATAATCTCTTAGGCCGATGTAATATTCCGTCTCACTTGATGATTGCTGTGCTAACAACTCACGAGTCTCTTGAAATATTGAGACTGTGTCCTGGATGGCCTGGAGCTGCGAAATGTGGGCATCAAGCTGGGCTTCTCTTGTATTGAATGCTACCAGCCAGGTATCCACCTCAAAATCAGCGGTGCTATTTTCAGGTAGGGAGCTCACCGAAGCCGATACACTTTCTAAGACAACGTTCGTGAGTTTCTGCCTGGTGATACCAAGCAGATTTGGCAGCTGTTTGAACCGACGCAGGGCCTGGGGTCTGTCAGCCGCTGCAAGGGCCTCAAGTGTGCGAATGTCCTCGTCACTTAATATTTCATTTACCCTTTTCTCAAAGGACTCTATGGCCTTAATAAGCCTAAATTTTTCACTTAGGACCGCTGAGTTAATAGAAGCCACCATCCGGCCCTGTTTGCCTAAAGCATCGGCAAGCACATTGCATCTGTCTCGCATCTGCCGATTGAAACGCTCAAGGGGCCAGTTGTCCACGTCTTCCTTAACACTCTCAAGATAATCACGTGTCCCCGCCAGCAACAAGCGGGGATCAGACTTGATTTCAAGCGAAATTGAATCAGCTAAGATAATAGACCAGTGTTGGTGTAATCTACCGATATGGTCAGCCTTTTCTTCCATGGAACGTGTCTTGTTTATAAGTTCAATAACGCGGTTGCGGTGGTACGGGAGCTGGGCACGGATTTCGGAGAACGCAGACTGTATGTCTCCATAATTAGCGGTGAAGGCTTCTTCGCTTTGGTCGATGAGATACACATTATCCTGTGGTGCTGTAAGTTTGGACCTTAACTGTTTTAAGTCTGATTCCCACTGTTCGTACTTTTCTTTCTCCTCAGATGAGATACCTTTGAATCTCTGGCAGAAAGCAATTGCTTCATCGATACCGGCTGCCAGGTCATCTAATTGGCCTTTGCGACCCAGCATCTTGTCCAGAAGCGAATCTATGTTTTCCATCTGGTTTAGAATTGCTGAAAGACGCGAAAGGTCCTCAACGTATTTCCAATTTGCGATGCCGGCGTCAATATCATCGCTGTCATATTGCCGGGCAACGGCTACGTATTTGTTGATGCGCTGAGACTCCCAGAAAAAGCTCTGCTGCTGAGCTTTGTTCTTGGAATCGATGATATTCTTCTTCAGTCGCCGGGCATTTTCAGTCAACTGCTCTCGCAGGGCTTGCTTTTCCTCTGTTATTTGCTGCCAGCAGCGGTTAAACTCGTCTGCGAAGTCAGCTTGGGGCCAAGGCGATTCAATAAGGGAATTTGAGAGCTTCTCAAGGGCGTTTTTACTGTTTCCAATCTTTTCGAATGAAACCGTGGAGAAAGTTGACAGGATCCCACAATCAGCTATCAACTTATCAATTTTCTCAAGCATAAACTCCTTGTATTGCTGAATGGCATCGATAAGCTCAGCAGCGGCTGAGTCCAGGTTGTTCTGCCGGTATTGCTGCAGTGCAGAACTAACAAGGTCATAAATTGTCAAGGGGACATCTCTGGGGCTCTTAACCAGCAGGTTTCGAATTAGAGTGTACTTTGCAGCGATGTCTTTTTTCTTATAAACATGTTCAAGCTTTTCTTTCCAGGTAGGATAGTCCTCGAATGTCTCAACGTCCTCATAACACAGGTCCATAAGTCTTGAGCTAATGAGCCCTATGTCTGAGCGGCTGAAGTCTACTTGGCCCCGAACATGCGACATTGTCCCACATATCTGGCCTAAAAGGTCATAATATTTTGTGGCCCTTCGCAGTTCAAACGTGTTGTAATAGCGGTTTGCTTTGTCGAAGCATTTAGCGCTGCGCTCCTGGAAGCCATGTTCTTTTAGCTGCTCGACCGCCTCAATGGCCTTATAAGAAAACAAGGAAGCCTCTCGCAGCTGTCCGACATTTTTGAGCTCAATATTTATCTGCTCAGCAGTTTCAGGTGTATCTGAATCGCCGGCCAGCTCCTGGATGTTTGCATAAACGTTGGCGGCCAAATCATATGAGTCAGTACAGAAATCCAGAGTATCCTGCGCGATAGGTCTTTCCTCAAGCAGTGTTTCAGCTTTTTTAGCTTTGTCTGTAACTTCAGAGACTATTTTGGAACTGGGCTCGAGTGTCATTAGATGGTCAACAACAGCCAGGTCTTCGCGGGCATTGTACTCCTGTTGATCTTTTGCAATGCGTTCGATTTTCTTAACGGCCGGCTCAACCTCAAACCAGACTTCTTCCTGTTTTTTCCATGGCGAATAGCTTCGTTTGAATGTATCGGTACCGAGGTCCTCGGCAGTCTTGAGGCCCAAAAGAGCTTCCTGCCTAAGGCTATCGTAAGAATTATAACCTTCAATATCAGAATATCTCACAATTGCTGCATTAGCTAATGAAGTAATTTCGATGTCAGGACTTCTGTTTTGTAGAAGTTCCATACTCTGCCGGACTCGTAAACGCTCCGGCTCGGGCAAAAAGTATTTTGCTGCTGCAGCAGTGCAAGCTCCAATGAGCAGAACCGCCGCCACTTTCGCTGCCTTGCGGACCCAGTTGAATTTACTAACGGCTCTTTCAATTTCTTTTGTGAATTCCGAGACGATTTTGAACCGTTTTTCCCTGTCCGTGCTAATGGCGCGGTCTATGACCCTTGCAAGTGCGGCAGGGACATTCTTATTGACCTTATTGGCCGGCGGAGAGCCTTTGCGAGGAATGTTCCCGGCAAGCATTTGATACATAATTACGCCGACACTGTAAATATCGGCTCTGGCATCCACGCCTGTATGGGTGTCAGCCAATTCCGGGGCTCCATAGTAAGCGGACCTGAATCCTTTGCCGGTAACATCAATGTGTTTCTGGCTGAGCACTTTGGCAATCCCAAAATCAATGAGCTTGATATCAAACTTCGTCAGGTCGGATATGTCGTCCCCGGTTTGCTCGTCACGCCGAACGAGCATGATGTTGCCGGGCTTAATATCTCGGTGAATTGTATATTCGTGGGCATACATGAGTGCATCAAGCAGTTGGCGAATTATGTGGAGGGTCTCATCAAGGCTAATCTTCTTTCCGGCGTTCTTGCGGGTCTCGATGATGTTTGCAAGATCCAGTTGACTGCCGATGAGCTCCATACATATGAAAACATATTTGCCGAGACTGTCGGCGTCGGTTCGCTGTTCGACGCTGTAGGTCTTAATGATACGCCGATGGGTAAGGCTTCTTGCTATCATTGCACCCTGTTTGAGGCGGTTGATAGCGGCCCTGTCTCCACGATGGCGGGACCAGATTGTCTTGATTGCAATTTCCTCGTTGGTCAGGTGGTCATAGGCCTTATATACAACAGCCTGTCCGCCTTCGCCGATTTTTTCAAGGATTTCATAATGACTGTTCCATATTTCGTGTGACGTATCCAGGAGCGTTATAGTATCGGCAGTCTCAACGGCTTTTGTTGCGGGTTGAGACGGCTGAGCCACCTCGGTCGTAGCATGCTCGGAGGTAGCTTCTACAGGCTCAGCAGAATCGGCTATCGCCATCGTCGCACTCTGGTCAACGGGCGCTGTTCCGGGGGTAAATTTACTTTGCGGAGATGATTTGAGAGCGTTGGCAAAACCTTCCGCAGTTGACCAACGCTTTTGGGGTGAGGGATGAACGGCTTTGAGAATTGCCTCTGCAATACTACTCTTGATAGTGCCATCAGCTACCCGTTCGTTCAAGCGAAAATGGAGTATTTCGTTGATTTGGCCGGGTTTATCCTTGGGCAGTGCAGTTGCTGAAAGGATTTCAAATACCAGCAAGCCTGCGGAAAAAATGTCGCTACTCACATTACAGATGAAGGTATCGGCGTTCCTGACTTCCGGAGGCAGGTAGCTGGTGGTCGTAACTATGGTAGTTTCCAGCCGAATGGTCGGCCGGTCGGTTAAGTAGCTGGCTAAGCCAAAGTCTCCTATGTATATTTCATGTCCCGGGGTCAGAAAAACAGCATCGCTGGATAGATTGCGGTGCACCACGTGGCTGTTGTGAATCCGCTGGAGGACAGCCAAAAAATGATATACCAACATCTGCCGAGTCTGAAGTGGCTGAGATGCAAGAAAGTCAAAGCGCTCACAAAGCTTGTCAACTTCAGCGGGTAGCGTTGCAATCCAGAACAGGTTTTTCGTATCACTGTAATCGAAGATGCGTATAATACCGGGCTGCTCAAGCTCTTCCATAAAGGTAATATCAGAGCGCAGGTGCTCTCTGGAGTGTCTGCGAGTAGTGGCGCCCGAGGTTGTAGTGAAATTGAATACTCTGAGCCTGACAAGGACATCCTCGGCCTGATGGCGCGCGATATATTCCCCTACCGAATCCGAGGTGCTGATGGTTTTTACTATCTCATATCCTTCAGGTACAGCAACAGAAGCATCCGACATACCTACTCCATCTACGCAAAACCAATCATGGACGATATAAAGCGGCAGTACGTCAAACAAAGTAATACCGCTGATGTAGTGATTATACATTTATCCTGGCGTGCAAGCCAGCAAATAGCGTATTTGCCGTGTGGCTAATTTTTCTGGCAACACAGGGTTGCTTGTCCTGGAGTTTACCCAGAGTTTATCCCCGAGAGCCCCCCCCTTGACTCGCAGTAGGGGAATGTGAGCTCACTTGCTTTCTTAGTTTACCCAGAGTTTATCCCCGAGAGCCCCCCTTGACTCGCAGCAGGGGAATGTTAGCCCACTTGCTTTTCTGTCGGGGGCCACTTATTTTGCCAGCTTGTCCCGAGTTTATCCCCGGGAACTGCTCACCTGACTCGCAACAGGGGAGTTGTGCTTACTTGCTTTCTTAGTTTACCCAGAGTTTATCCCCGAGAGCCCCCCCTTGACTCGCAGCAGGGGAATGTTAGCTCACTTGCTTTCTTTAGTTTACCCCCGAGAACTACCCCCTTGACTTACTGCAGGGGGTCGGGGGCCGGGGGCCGGGGATTTCAATATATTTAGTCCATCAATTTATTAAATTACTTTTTATTTACTGCTGGCCTTGACTACTTAAGTAGACATTAAATGAATCGTGTTTTTCAGTTTATCAATTCTTTAATCGCAGTGAGCAAAATAAGTAATATTGCAAATGCTGAACCGAATGTAAAAAAAATAGTTCTCCCATCAGTCTCAGAGCACTTTTCTGTTAAAGGAGCACATATATACTGAAGACACTTACATAGAGAGAAAAATAAAAGAACAGACATATACAAGAGAATAGGCACAAATGATGTAAGTGAGTAAAATAACCAAGTAGTAGGATATAGGATATAAGATACTTTACCACTCCAAAGGTCGGGAATAAAAGTTAAAAAATTCATATGCACAGTTGCAGAACCAGGTGGCATAATCGCATACAATATAATACAAAAATAAGCTAACAAGTAACTAAGAGAAACATCTATAGATGCTGCAAGAGAGAAGCTTAGCTTCTTTTCGTAAGCCTTTTTCAATAATATAGCCGTAGATACAATTGCAATAAAATCAAATAAAAAGTTGTTCCAGAAAAGGCCAATATTCATTAGAAGTTGGTATACATTTATCCCCGGTCCAAGTATAAATGAGAATCCTACAAATGGAAAGAGAGGTATAAAACTCAAAATGTTTAATTCATGGGTATTTCTGTCCTCAATTAGATTAGACAAAACTAAAGCGATCAAAGTCAAATACTGACTACAAATTAGAGACATTACTAACATTCTGCGTGTCAGTATTCTTTCACCAAAAATCTTATTTTTAAATCCTATTACATATTCAACCATGAGTCTTTGAAGGTCAGTAAAATTTGTTCTGTCTATAGAATCGAATATTTTTCTGAAGAAGATATGAACTTTGTTTCTTTGTACTTTTCTCGACTCCGGAGTTAACAAATAATTAACAAAATATGACATCGCCGAGAGTATTGCACAAATAACTATCCAAAATGATATATTTTTTATAAGACTCATATTCAGATTCTAATATTATAATCCATAGTCAATATTCCCTATTTTTTTGATCCTTTTAGCTCTCAATATAATCACCTACTGATTTCAACTTGACTTGAATTATTTACTCTTGCTAATTGATTTTACAATACCCTATTGTTCCTTGGCAGTATGTACACAACAATGATCAACATTAATGATATGACAATACTTGTAAATATTGCTATGAGTCTATCTTGCCAAACATTTTTAGAATAACCCATTCTCAGTAAAAACCTCTCAGCCATCACATCTCCCTCCTTTGCTTTCAATCGGATTTGGGCAAGGGCTTCCGCGTATTTTTTTTTAGAAGATATCGCTTGTCTTAGGTCTCCTATGATAAGCACGCTTTTTGCAAATACATTTCCTGCGTCTGCTGCTTGATGAATCAATTTTGTCGCTTTCACAGTATCAGCCGGAATGTTATATCCCTCATAATATACCAAACCCAGACTAAGCATGGCATTACTATCACCATCCTCAATTGCTTTCCTATACCATTCTAGAGCTTTTGTACTATTTTTGGGAACACCTTTACCTTCGAAGTATGCTAATCCTAGATTCATCATACCGATACTATTACCAGCCTCGGCACTTTTCCGTAACCATTTGATAGCTTTCGTATAATCTTGAGGAATACCTCTACCATACGTATACATTACCCCAAGATTCGACATTCCCTTAATATTGCCGGCCTCGGCGCTTTTCCGGAACCATTCGGCTGCTTCTGTATAATCTTGAGAAACACCTCTGCCAATGTCGTATAAAAAACCTAGGTTCACCATGGCATTAGGATCGCCAGCTTCGGCACCCTTCCGAAACAATTCGACTGCTTTGGTATAATCTTGAGGAACACCTCTACCTTCAAAGTATGCTCTTCCGAGACTGCACATTGCGGAAGTATCTCCTTCATCTGCCAACCTTTTATATTTCTCAATCAAGCTTCCCTCTTGAGTTAATTTTTCGGTTTTCGTCGATTCCTTACCTATCAAATTAACTCCTGTCATAAAAAGAACAATTGCAAATAGGTCACAAATAAGGAGCGTTATTTTTTTCATTAATCTTCGCACTCGATTGATATAATCCAAAACCCACAATTCCCATCAACGCAAGGAAATCCGCACACTTTAGAAAGATTATATGGGATAGAGTTAGTATTACAATAGAAAAAAGGGCAGCCAAAAAAAGTGGCTTTTTGTCATTTTTTTGTTGACATTGTTTGTATAAATGTTAAAATACCAGCATGTTTGCCAGATAGCTAACATAAACCGCCCGTAGGCGAAGATGACATTTCAGTTTGCATGTCGTAAGCCACTGAGTGACAAGGACTTAGAGCCAGAAGGCCCAGCCAATTAACCAAATTAACCATTAGTCTTTCGTCTTGAGTTTTGAGTCTATTATGAATCATTCATCATCCATAGTCTTTGGTCTTGTGCCTTTAGTCTGCTGTCTGCAGTCTGTTATCTTTTGTCTTGAGTCTTGTGTCTGTTGTCTGTGGTCTGCCAACGGCCCTCTACAACTGTAGAGGACTCTCTACAAATCGACCTTTTTATGCAAAACAAACCCAAAGTCAAGAACGCTCAAATCAACGTAAGCTCTTTTATAACAAGTAAATATGTGAAAGTGGACAATTGGTGTAATCAGAAAAACAAACCCAAAACAAACCCAATCTTGTCCGCCGTAGGCGGATTGCAAATGAACTTAAATCCATATACCACAATTGATTATGAAAATTTTATCCTGCTGGCGGGGCAAAAAAACAAACCCAATTCAAACCCAATCAAACCCAATTTAAAAAGAGCCCAAATGAATGTAAACTTAACTTTAACAAAGGATTACAGAAAAAAAGATGATTTCTTAGTCCGAATAAACAAACCCAATTCCCGAAAAACCCAAAATCAACGTAAGCTCTTTTATAACAAGTATATATGTGAAAGTGGACAATTGGTGAAATCGGAAAAACAAACCCAAAACAAACCCAATCTTGTCCGCCGTAGGCGGATTGCCGAAAGGCCAAAATCGCTTGCCGGAAAATCTGGCCACACCCCATATTTGCCGTGTGGCTTTTTTTGTTGCGAACTGTCTCCAAAAAAAGCTAAAATATACAGAGGCTACGAAAAGTCTATATGGGGGACAGTTGAACCGGTAAGGTATCAGAAGCTCGAAAAGAGGACTAAGCAATGTCACTGCCGATTGAATTTTTGATAGAGGACGCAATCAGGAGTATAGGTGATGTAATCGTCTATCGAGCAGAACACCCCATTCACGGCACGGTGAATGTTTACAAGCCGGATGATAATTTGCCGTCCGACCTTGCCGAGGAGACAAAGAAGCGCCTGTACCAAAGTGGACTGCGAATGCGGGATATGTCGCTGCTAAATCCTCGCTTTTTGACAAAAGCCCTGGAGGTTTCACAGAATCCAAATGAACCGTATATTGTCACCAAATACACAAAATATGACCTTGAAGAGCTTATTACCAACGGGGTCACATTAAAACCTAAGAGGACGTTTGTAATCCTTTCTCAGGTACTGGAAGCAATAGTGAATTTGGCTGCGAACGGCTGTCTGATAGACCACGTCTTTGCGCGCCAGGTTAAACTGCCGCAACTGCATACCGGTGATATAAGTCTTACAGTTTTTGAGGATATTGAGGAAGGAATCAGTGTGAGCAAAGTCGGTGTTCCTACAGCAGTTGGTGAGCCGAGCGATGAAGTTACAACAAAAGCTGTGCCCTCGGCAGGAACAACCCAGACAGTTGCTATTACGCAAAGTGCTGATGAGACACAAGCACAGAAAGACGAAGCTCATGCCCATGCAGTGCATCTCGATAACGACGCTACATCCACACTCAATAAGAATATCCCTATAGAAGATGCCCGGAAGCGACTGAGGACGGCGCAAAGAAATATTTATGTTTTGGGAGGCATAACTTATCAGCTGCTTTTCGGCAGGAAATACCAGTCAAGTGACAAGTTCTCTGTGGCGAACATCAGAAAGCTTGGAAGAAGGTGGCGAAAAATTTTGGAAAAGGCACTCAGTGAAGATGTTGCTCGACGCTATGATACATACGAAAACATGCTGCGGGATATGAGGAAAGCATCAAACAGAAACAAGCGATTGGCTATTGCTTCGGTTCCATTCCTGATATTACTGGCTGTTATTGGAAGTTACTTCGCATACGAACGATACCGGGAGCATAAGATAATGACTTCTGAAGCCGGTCAAGCCATTAAGAGCTTCCTGGACATTGTTGACGAAACCCAGGACGAATTTCCAGAGCTTACAAAACCTGAAACAGAACCAAACAAACCGGATGAGCAGACTATCCTAAGCCCATTCGACAACATCAAACCTGCAGAAGAGGACTAATAATAATTCCATTTAGTTTAAGCCGATTTGTCGGATGAAAAGCTGAAACCATCGTCCTATCCGCTGTGCTTACGAAAATATGAAATCGGCTCTAATTAACCGAGATTGATATAAGGGGGGTTTTTGCTGAGCGTTTTAACCGGTGGACTCCCAACAGCTTCATTTCAAAGATAACAGGAGCAGCCGAGCTGGATTCCTCTGTGACTGGCGCCAGGGTGTATTGGCTCGTCTTCCTAACCGCTGATATCTTCCAGGTGCATCTGAATAAATGCAACAATACCCACGTCAGAAGTTTCTGTAACTGTCGGGCCGTACTTGCTCATAACGAACGCTACCGAATCATCTGATGACCATCCTATTTCACTGATTAGGAGCATGGTATATTCTGCAAGAGCGTCAAGCCATTCTTTGGCTGTGGAGTAGTGAGTCCCGTCATTGACATGAATCGCAAATGCCTGACCAATCGAGGCAAACTGTTCCGGAGAAGGTGGTACATCGGGCTGGGCAAATTCATTTATTACCCGGCCCAGAGCGGCGATCCGACTTCCATCGGTATCGTGAAGAAGCCCTGCGAGTTGTCTGAGCTGGGCGGCTGCTTGCTGTGGACGCATGTCTGAGGCTTGCAGGAAAGCTCCGGCCAAATATGCTTGAGTAATCTCTTGGCACCGGTTGTCATCCTCCCCTTGTTGGTCGCCCTCGCAAAGACCGAGCTCCTCACCCAACCACTGCAGGTCACCGGAAACCGTACTTTCGATTTGCCCTATGTCTGAGATTTCAGGAGATGCCGGCATCGAGGTGGCAGACGCCTCTGCCTCCATTGGTGTTCGCTTCGGGATGGTATCTTGTTCTTCTATATCGCCGTAAAGGACCAATGCTTCAACAAAAGAGTCTCCACGGAGTACGTAAGAATCCTCGAGAAAATCCTGCATAGTTTCCGGGTCGTCAGCATAAGGCAGGGTGCCCTGGCTTGCGGCCTCGCCCAGGGAGGTGGTTATGCGAGAGCACGCTTCCAGCCACTCGAGGCTACTTATGGTATTGACAAACCCGTCTTCAAAAACCACAGCATCATAAGCGTCAGCAACCATTGTGCCTCCCGATGCGACCTGAACTCCTTGCGAACCTATATATACATCGCTGTCCATACTTGCTATATAAACGGCAACATCAATTCGCTCCCCCTTATGCTCGCCGTCGTATCGGAAGTAAATGGCTGAACGGTCATCAACGCTGTCTGGATAGTATGTTCCTCCAGCGATTAGTGTAGAGTTTGCACCGAGCTTCAAGCCGTCCTTGCTAATTATGACAACTGCCCCCTTACCACCGTCCCGCAGGGTAACACCCGTACTACCGTTAATATTATCATTAGAACTGCCTGTTATGGGAACATTAAGCGTATCATTCAAGCCACCAGGTGTAAATATCTTGCCGTTCTCTGAGATAATTGATACTCCACCAGAATCAGCTTCTACATAATCAGCAAGGCTTATGTCACCAGCAGCTTCCAGATATAGGCTGCCGTCCCCCTTATGCAGCCAGCCATTGGCGGTGAGCGTGCCGGTTTGAGCGTCTATCCTCTGGTCGCCTATACCATCAAGTTCACCATTTACCGCAGAGCCGGCAAAGGTTATGTCTTGACTGGCAAGCAAGTCTGCGGATGCGTGGAAATCATCCTCTATAAAAAGACTGCCATCCTGAACTTCTACTGTGCCGTGAAGTTCGATATCCGTATCGCCGCCAAGCGTAAGATTGCCGGACGTTGTTTTGGTTATCGTATTACTCGCCAGAAGTGTACCTGTTGTGGCATCAAAGCTCTGGGGAGCACCTCCATCAGCAGTAACCGCACTGTTAAATGTTATGCCGTTACCGGTAACATCGTCGGCCAGATTATTGCTTGAACCCTGAAGATGAACAAGACCACCAGCCTGCAGCAGTTCTTCGGCATCTACAGTATCGGTGATAAGTAGATCACCATAGCCGACCTGTACCTTGCCGTCAAGGTTAACCAGAATACCACCGCTAAGTGTAAGATTGCCCGTATCTGTTTTGGTAATGGTTCCACTGGCTGTCAAAGTACCAGCTCTGGCATCTATCAACTGATTACCGGAGCCATCGAGTATCGCATTTACTACAGAACCAGCAAAGATTACGTCCTTACTTGCCAGCAAATCACCTTCTGCAGTGAAATCATCCTCTATAAACAGGCTGCCACCATCAGTCTGAATGTCTACATCATCGTCAAGGTCAACGGCCTCATCGCCACCAAGATGAAGGTCGCCCGTTCCGGTCTTCGTAATCTTTCCCTGCGCCCAGAGAGTGCCGACACCCGCATCGAACCATTGATCGCCGCCATCGGCAGTAACATTATTTTCAAAGGTTATTGTATCTTCTGCTCTAAAGCCTCCTGTTCCTGGTATTCCTCTTACATTGCCGCCCAAAACTATTCCATTACCACCGGCAAGAGTCAGGTTACCAGCCGTGGTCTTCTTGATATTACCATCAGCATCCAGCGTCCCGGCGCCAGCATCGATTCTCTGTTTCAAGAGAGAACTAATGCCATCGGCTGTAACATTATCACCAAACGTTATACCTGAGGTCGTCGTCACATTCCCACTAACATGGGTTGTCCCGCCGGCATCAGTCATCAGAGTCGTCAAAGATGTGTCGGGACCGACATTCCCTCTGAACATCGTACTACCTGTGGTGTTAACCGTAAGGTTATGAGCTCCGTCCACCGTCCTGGCAAACGTAATATCAGAGCCGCCGGTCGATTCGGCAATTACATCGCCCTTCAGGTCAACATCATCATTATATGTCTGAGCACCAGTGGTAGTCACATTATCACTAAGTTCGGTTGTGCCTGAACCATCAGTAAGCAGACTCGTAAGTGCACCACCGCCTCCGCCGACTAAATCCTGAAACTTCGTCAGTCCTGCGGTATTAACTATAAGGTTATGAGCGCCATCTACCGTCTCGGCAAACGTAATATCAGCACCGCCGGTTGACTCGGCAGTAACATCTCCCATAAGGTCTACATCATCATTATAAGTCTGAGCACCGGTAGTCGTCACATTGCCGCCAAGAGAAGTCGTCCCATCGGAGTTCGTCACGAGACTGGAAAGAGCCTTGCTGTTGCCGCCAACTGTGGACACGAATTTCGTCAGACCACTGCCGGTCGTGTTAACCGTCAGCGACTGACCGCCGTCCGTCGTCGCCTCCACCGTCTTGCCAAATACCACCCCGCCGCCGGCAAGAAGAACATCGCCAGCCAGAACTACATCATCATTATAAGTCTGAACACCCGTGGTCGTCACATTTTTCCAGAGCTCGGTACTGCCCACACCGTCAGTAGTCAGGCTTGTAAGAGGACCTGTGCCGCCGACTAAATCCTGAAACTTCGTCAGGCCTGCGGTATTAACTATAAGGTTATGAGCGCCATCTACCGTACCGGCAAACGTAATATCAGCACCGCCGGTTGACTCGGCTGTAACATCTCCCATAATGTCTACATCCTCATTATAAGTCTGAGCACCCGTGGTCGTCACATTGTCAAAAAGCTGCGTACTGTCTGTGATTCCGGCGTCACCGTCAGTGGTCAGGCTTGTAAGAGGACCTGTGCCGCCAACTATACCCTGGAACTTCGTCAGGCCTGTGGTATTAACTATAAGGTTATGAGCGCCGCCCACCGTCCTGGCAAACGTAATATCAGCACCGCCGGTTGACTCGGCAGTAACATCTCCCATAAGGTCTACATCATCATTATAAGTCTGAGCACCGGTAGTCGTCACATTGCCGCCAAGAGAAGTCGTCCCATCGGAGTTCGTCACGAGACTGGAAAGAGCCTTGCTGTTGCCGCCAACTGTGGACACGAATTTCGTCAGACCACTGCCGGTCGTGTTAACCGTCAGCGACTGACCGCCGTCCGTCGTCGCCTCCACCGTCTTGCCAAATACCACCCCGCCGCCGGCAAGAAGAACATCGCCAGCCAGAACTACATCATCATTATAAGTCTGAACACCCGTGGTCGTCACATTTTTCCAGAGCTCGGTACTGCCCACACCGTCAGTAGTCAGGCTTGTAAGAGGACCTGTGCCGCCGACTAAATCCTGAAACTTCGTCAGGCCTGCGGTATTAACTATAAGGTTATGAGCGCCATCTACCGTACCGGCAAACGTAATATCAGCACCGCCGGTTGACTCGGCTGTAACATCTCCCATAATGTCTACATCCTCATTATAAGTCTGAGCACCCGTGGTCGTCACATTGTCAAAAAGCTGCGTACTGTCTGTGATTCCGGCGTCACCGTCAGTGGTCAGGCTTGTAAGAGGACCTGTGCCGCCAACTATACCCTGGAACTTCGTCAGGCCTGTGGTATTAACTATAAGGTTATGAGCGCCGCCCACCGTCCTGGCAAACGTAATATCAGCACCGCCGGTTGACTCGGCAGTAACATCTCCCATAAGGTCTACATCATCATTATAAGTCTGAGCACCGGTAGTCGTCACATTGCCGCCAAGAGAAGTCGTCCCATCGGAGTTCGTCACGAGACTGGAAAGAGCCTTGCTGTTGCCGCCAACTGTGGACACGAATTTCGTTAGACCACTGCCGGTCGTGTTAACCGTCAGCGACTGACCGCCGTCCGTCGTCGCCTCCACCGTCTTGCCAAATACCACCCCGCCGCCGGCAAGAAGCACATCGCCGGCCAGAATCACATCATCGTTATATGTCTGAACACCGCTGGTAGTCACATTATCACTAAGTTCGGTTGTGCCTGAACCATCAGTAAGCAGACTCGTAAGTGCACCACCGCCTCCGCCGACTATACCCTGGAACTTCGTCGCCCCGCCAGTTCTTACCTCAAGAGCACGAGTGCCGTCTACCGTCCTGGCAAAGGTAATATCAGAGCCGCCGGTCGATTCGGCAATTACATCGCCCTTCAGGTCAACATCATCATTATATGTCTGAGCACCAGTGGTAGTCACATTATCACTAAGTTCGGTTGTGCCTGAACCATCAGTAAGCAGACTCGTAAGTGCACCACCGCCTCCGCCGACTAAATCCTGAAACTTCGTCAGTCCTGCGGTATTAACTATAAGGTTATGAGCGCCATCTACCGTCTCGGCAAACGTAATATCAGCACCGCCGGTCGACTCGGCAGTAACATCTCCCATAAGCTCTACAGCATCATTATAAGTCTGAGTACCGCTGGTCGTCACATTGTCAAAAAGCTGCGTACTGTCTGTGATTCCCGCGTCACCGTCAGTGGTCAGGCTTGTAAGAGGACCTGTGCCGCCAACTATACCCTCAAACTTCGTCAGGCCTGCAGTATTAACTATAAGGTTATGAGCGCCATCTACCGTCTCGGCAAACGTAATATCAGCACCGCCGGTCGACTCGGCTGTAACATCTCCCATAATGTCTACATCCTCATTATAAGTCTGAGCACCCGTGGTCGTCACATTTGTCCAGAGCCAGGTACTGCCCACATCGTCAGTAGTCAGGCTTGCAAGAGGACCTGTGCCGCCGACTAAACCCTCAAACTTCGTCAGGCCGCTGGCGTTAACCAGAAGATTCCAGTTGTTAAGCGAATAACTGTCCAAAATTTGGGCGAATGTCACGTTCGTGCCGTTCAGTATCGTATTATCTCCAAGGGTCACCGGATCCCAATAAGTCTGGTTACCGGTGGTCGTAACTAAACCACCGTTAATCTGTGTAGTACCGTAAGCATCGGTGGTCACAGCACCTAAACCTTCATCGTCAGACAACACATCCAGAGCATCGCTACCAACCGCATCTCCAAAGATGGTCAACCCACCACCAGCGGTGTTCACCGTCAGCGTGTAGTTACTGCCTTCTTGGCTGTCAACTGTACCGGCAAACTTTATGTTGCCTCCACCAGCCTCATTGACCGTCAGGTTGTTTGTCAACAGTACAGGGTCGCCGAACATTGCTGAGGACCCATTAAGATTAATAGTAACAGAACCTATTTCCGTATGGCCGCCTGCATCCGTTACGAGTGCCGCAAGAGGCTTTATGCCCCCGAATTCATCGTGGAACTTCGTAACCCCGCCGGTTTTAACAGTCAACTGCTGACCACCATTTGTAATACCATCCACAGTAGAAAGGAAGTCAATATTACCGTTGTCAGTGGATTTGGTAATCACATCGGCAGCCAGCTCAACATCAGCGTTGTATGTCTGATTTTTTAGTGTAGTTATGTTGTCACCAAGGGAGGCCTTAGCAGCATTAACTGTGAGGCTGCCAGTCTGAACATTGACTGCTCCATCAAGGTCAACCAGAGTACCGCCACTGAGCGTAAGATTGCCTGTACCGTTCTTCGTTATCGTGCCGTTCGCCTTCAGAACGCCTGTTCCGGCATTAAATATCTGACCAACCGGATCGGTGCCATCGGCGATGACCGAGTTATTACGAACTATGGTCGAGTCTCCGAACATTATACCATCGCCCATGACATTGCCGCCCAGCCTAATTGTGCCATCGGAATCTCCATCATAATCGGCGATCAAGGTTAGTTCTCCATCACCTGTCATACTTTTGCCATTTGCCAAGATTATGTCGTGACCGGCCCAGAGTGCCACACCATCAGCCAACAACGTGTTGTTGTTGAGCAGAATATCTCCATCATCTGTAACATCAGCATGAACATCTCCATCCAGAATTATCGTATCATCTGATGCCGAAATCACTATGTCACCGTTAGTCGCTATGATGGTGCCCAAGGCGTGCATCGAACCACCATCGATACCCCCGCTATTGTCTCTGTCCGCCGTAAGTATTAAATCCCCTGCCAGAGTATCTCCTCCAAGCATGATGTTGCGATCCGCTTCAACGGTCAAGGTGCCTTCTCCTGTCAAGGTCTTGCTATTTGCCAAAATCACATCCCGACCGGCACTTAGTTTCACTCCCGAAGCTGCAACCACACCGTCCAACAAATTCAAGTCTCCGTCCTGCACGTTTACTGCGCCGTTTAGGTCAATTAACGTACCTCCACCAAGGGTCAAGCTGCCTTCGGTGTTTTTCTCTATAGTGCCGTTTGCCGTCAAAGTCCCGGCGACACTGAACTGCTGGTCACCGCCTGCACCGGTACCATTAGCAATAATGCTATCGGCAAATGTTATATTACTGCCTGCATTATCACCGGTGGTGACATTGTGACCCAGATATAATGTTCCACCGCCACTGCCCAGCGTAAGCGTACCTGCAGTACTTTTCTTAATATTACCGTTTGCTGTCAAAGTCCCGGTAGCACTGAACTGCTGGTTGCTATTTGCACCAGTGCCGTCGGCCTCAACGTCACAATTAAAGGTTATATTGCTTGTGCTGCCGCCCTCGTCATAAGTACCTCTGACATCATGGCCCAGATACAATGTTCCAACACCACTGGCCAGCGTCAACGTGCCGGCAGTACTCTTCTCAATATTACCGTTTGCTGTCAAAATTCCAGTGGCACTAAACTCCTGGATTACTCCGACACCATCAGCAATAATATCACCATTAAATGTTATGCTGCTGCCGTCTACATGAGTGCCTTTGACATTATGACCCAGAAGTAATACTCCACTGTCGCAACCCAACGTCAATATTCCCACAGTGCTCTTTTCGATGTCATTGTTGGTCGTCAAATCCCCTGTAGCATAGAACTCCTGTTCACTGTTGTCTCCAACACCATTGGCGATTACATAGCCGTTCAATACAATATTGCTGCCTGCAGGATCAGTACCTCTGATATTGTGACCGAGATATAATGTTCCAACACTGCTGCCCAATGTAAGTGTCCCCGTAGTACTCTTTTCAATATCGCCGTTTGCAGTCAAAGTTCCGGTGGCACTAAACTCCTGGATTACTCCGACACCATCAGCAATAATATCACCATTAAATGTTATGCTGCTGCCGTCTACATGAGTGCCTTTGACATTATGACCCAGATGTAATACGCTGCCGCTGTTCAGCACCAGCTCCCCACTGCTGCTTTTTATGATGTCTCCCATAGCAGTCAAAGTTCCACCAGCATCGAACGCCTGAAGGGAATTAGCACTGGCAGCGGTAACCGCGTTATAAAATGTTATGTTGTTACCGGCCATAATATTGTCATTGACCATGATAGAAGAACCGGCAATTTCAACCGAGCCCCTTCCCGCAACGCCGGCAGTGTCAATTAGGGCACCAATAGTCACAGCACCTGCGTGGTCGATGTCAACATCGCCTCCTAACGTTGTAATCAAGCCGCTGCTTTCGAAGTGATTGTCGAAGTCAATACCTAATGTGCCGGGATTCTCGGGATCAGATTCGATGTGTGTTGAGGTGAAATTGCCACCGCTCAAGCTAATATCGGCGTCTATTACCACGTTATTGACAACATTTAATGTCACGCTTCCACTACCTGTAAAATCAATTCCACTACCAGGCTCAAAAATAATGTTGTTGTTGGCAATGATGGTCAAGGAGTTGTCGGAGGGGATGGTGGGATCACCTGGGTTACCTGTCCAATACTTTCCACTTTTAAGATATCTGTCTGCCATGAAGGTAATGTTGCCTTCACTATTGCCATCGCTCCCTCCAAGACCTGTACTCATTATTACATTTGTTGTATCAAGATATGTCTCTAAATAACCAATTCTTATTTTTGTATTAGAACCACTAGCAAACAGCTCACCTGTAGTATGATTCCAGTCGCCCCAACCTACGCCTATACCTTGAGACGCATCAGACACAATCTTTATATTTCTTGGATCGATAAGAAAGTTACCAGTCGCTCCGTTTGTTGCTGTCAAGTCAACCTGGCCTTCTACTTTGACGTACTCATGACCTGAGACCTCAAAGAAACCCCCGTCGCCAGACTCACTACCTCCCTTGGCCTCAACTCGTGCATCCGGCTCAAAAAACGCTGCTTTCGGTGAATACACTATGACCTCACCCCCGTCACCGTTAGTACCTGCATTTGCAGTAGTCAAACTATCCGTGCCAAGAGCAACTATTCCATTGGCAGTCAGATTGATGTTGCCGCCGTCGCCCTCAATGCCATCAGTGTCGATTGTGCCAAACTGACCCAGACGGCCGATCGCATCAAGGGCGACTATTCCGCCCTGAGCACCTGAGACGTCAATGGTTCCGGTGTTGACCACTTCGCTCGCATTGGCTGTGACGGTTCCGCCGGCACCTGAATCACTTGTGGCTGTAATTGTGCCGGCATTGTCGAACCGGCCATCGCCGGCTTGAAGACTAATATTTCCGGCATCTCCCTTTGCATTCGAGGTTGATAAGGAGCCGGTATTTGTCATTATCGGTCTGGAGAAGGCATCGCCGGCAGCAGCAAGAATTATTGTCCCGCCGGCAACTTTTACTGTGCCGTCGTTTGCAATCTCGGCTGATGGTTGAGCATCTGACTGGTCCGGGGGTTCGAGAGAACCTATTTCGACAATGACGCTGCTGCCGGGCTGACCAAGAAATACCCTGTCACCAGCTGCCATTACTACATATCCGTCCGGGCAATTTATATTACCTGCGTTAGTGACCTGTTTTCCAACGAGGTAAACGCTCCGGGCAGATATATCGCCGTAGTTAGCCACGGTGCCACCACCACCAACAAATTCATATTGGCCGTTTATAAAGCTGTCGTTCGATATATTAAGGCCGGAAGCGACCAGCTGATTTACGTTGATCCTGGCTCCGCCGCCGATAATGACTCCGGCTGGATTTACAAAGAAGACCCTGCCGTTAGCCAGCAAAGTCCCGTTAATACTCGTTGGATTAGCGGAAAGTATTCTGTTCAATACAGAAGCGCTGCTGCTGGGCTGCATGAATTGCACAACCTCAGGACGAGCGATGTCAAAACTCCTATAGTTTATGATTGATTTATCTGAAGCGTGTATGGTGGTATTAAGGCCGCTTTGTTGAAACGAAACCTGACCGTGCACAACCTCCGCACCTTCGGGCCCTGCCAGCGTAACCGAAGGTACTACATTGGAAATCAGACAGCATATCGAGAAATATATAATGACACGCCTGAAATAGTGTCTTTCTGTAAATTTTCTTAAGAGTCCCATATTCCCACCTTTTCACTTTGAATAGCCATTGTCACCCAACAAGTATCCATCCAGGCTCCGGGTATGGAGCAAAACCCTCAAAATCGCTTCATAAAGCTGAATCCAAATCGGCCAACTCCTTTATCGGTGTCTTCGGTTGAGCTGAGCGGCCAACCATAATATATACCTGCACTGAAGTCATCTCCGGCATCAACAATCAGGCCCATACCTATTGAGCATAGTGTCTGGGTTTTTATCTCACCTTCGACTGCATTTTTTATTTTGGCTCGGCCATAATCATAAAAGGCCAACGGAGCCAGTTTATTAAGCTTGAATTCGCTGTTTTGCACCTTATCTGATTCATTTTCGCGACCTTCTTCGAGCTCGAAACATTTCACTATGTCAAACTCATACTGAAATGAGAATAATGCTCCCCTGTCCGCAATTACTTCATCTTCCTCATAGCCCCTGACAGAGTACAATCCTCCGAAAGTGGTCATTTTTGAAGGGGTCAATCTTTCATCAGTCATTATCCATCGGAAGGAACCGCTGAATCTCTGAATCTTATTCGGGTCGATGTATTGAGAGTAAGCGGCGGAGAGCGTGTTAATTTCAAAGTCAGGTTCTGCGTTCTGGCGTGCATCGTTAAAGTCCTCTCTGCTGGAAGTATCCAAACTCTGCACCCAGCTATATCTAACAGATGCATTTGAGATATCATCCGAGCGATAGAGGTCAATGCCCATTGTCCACAGGTCCATTTCAATATCAGATTCCAGAGTTTTATACAATGAAGGGGTGACTTCGCTTTTTTCGTAGCTGAGTGAATTTGTGATATCCAGGAACCAGCCATTCATCTGAAGGGCATTGTAGCGTAACATACCGCCATAGAATGAGCCTCTGCCGAGAAAACTTAATATGCCGCCCTCCGGGGCTGTATCAAACTTGCTGCGGCCGCCAAAGACACTAAAAGACAACTGAGGCGTGAAGAGAGGAAATTCATAATTGCCGAAGAATAAATAATTATCCTCTATGCCGGACTCCCATGGGGCTTGATACAGGGCACTAAGTCTATCGTCTATGCCTGTTAGATTGGTGTTGGCCAGACCGACTCGTGGAGCCCATTGCCTTTCCTCAGTACCAGAGTTATCCACCTGGATGTAATAGTGCCATGGGTCCGCTTCATAAACATCATATCCCAACGTAAGCGTGTTTGGTTCGGAACCCCTGGATATGACCGCAGAGACATGCCTGTCAGGATTGAGGTTGAGCAGATTGACAAAATAATCCAGTGCTTCCTTGTTGACCACCCGCCCGACTTTGACTGGGGACCAGGTCTCGATTACAGAACTGCGGAGAATCCCTTTTTCGACCTGCTCACGTTCCGTGTTGTAGCTGGTTATGTTAATCTCAGAGATTTTGGCCTCGACAACTTCTACAGGTAAGATTTCGTCCTGCAGCTGAACACCACCCTGAATGGCCTGTGCCGCTATATACACATATATACCTGCATAACCATGACCCTGGTAAACAGAGAGGATGTACTGAGCAAGGCCCTGCATGGTTCTTCTTGAAACCTCACGAGGTTGGCCGGGATGTAAAACTATATCACAGAGGCTTCTAAAGTCGTAGAGGTCTCCGGGCTCAGCCTGTTGTATTGGTTTGTCAGAGGTATTATATACCTGAGGCAGATTCTTCAGCAATTCATCATTAGATATCAAGGTATTGCCGCTGATGCGCAACTCCCTGACTGTAAAACGTGGGCTCGTATCCTCGGGCAGATTCAGTTGCTCGATTTCCGGTTTTTGTTCGGCTGAAACTTCCGTGGCAGCTTCCTGCTCGGCTTCGGCCGCTTCGGGCACTCCGGCCTTTTTGGCCAGCTCAGTTTGGACCTTCGCCTCACGAGGGACTGCGTCATCGTCCGCTGCTTTATTGACTGCAATACAAACAACGGATTCTAAGCAGAGTAGAAAAAAGACAAAGCATATCCTTGTTGCCAAACGCAAATGAGTCCCCTTCAAATCAATCGATTGCGACGCCCCAATCCCTTGGGTATAGAAGCATAAAAAAACCACTGGGTTTGGGCACAAATCTCTTAAGCATTGTAAGATGTCATCCGTGTTATGTACTCCAAGCCCTGGCGTTCTGTTATAGCGCGGTTGTTGATTTCATTCCTGCAAAAGGTTGTTGCCCCTTCGAAAGCAGGGGCAAGAATCCTGCCTTCAAAACGCGAGTGACAGAACACCAACTTTCCAATGTAAAATTGTAAATAAATGATTACGGAAGGTAAAGAAAAAAGCAGAAAAATGTCACGATTTAGTGACAGCCGGTGTTAGAAACCAGCTTTTTGGGCTTTATTTGGCAGAAAACTACACTTAGCCGTCGGGACAGCTACGATAACAAAAAATTGACAAAGAACTTGTCTATTCTTCCTGTATTATGTATTTTGTACACAAATCTGCTGTTCTAACGAATGAGCTTTCCGGCTTCCGCCGTTTTATGTCCTATGAGTAAAGAGACCCGCGGTGAGGCCAGGTATGTCCAGCCTGTGAAATCTTCGTAATCAAATGGGCCAGGCAGTTCGATAAGGAGTAAAAAATAATATGACTAAGACGAAGCTCGTTATATCCGGACCGGAAGAGACCAAAGAGGTATCGCTCGACCCAAAGGGCATAATCTTGGGACGAGGCTCGAAATGTGATGTTGTGCTCGAACACAGTAATGTATCGCGAATGCACGCCAGGATTTCTCAAGATCCCTTTGGTCGATGGATAGTAGAAGACCTGGACAGTTTCAACGGTGTATTAGTCGAAGGGCAGCACATCAAAGCACAGGCGGTTTTGCCCAACCAGGAAATTAGCATCCATCCCTTCACACTCCACTTGTTGGAAGAGCCTGACGAGAAGACGGGGCAGGGAACGTCTCTGCGAACGACAATCCCGGTTATTGACAAGGGCATGGAGGAAGATATCGTATCCTACAAGGCCAGCCCGGTTACCGCTCTATCTCCAGACCTGATGCGTCGTCTCAACGAATTCACGGCTCACTTATTGAAATTGTCCAACCCCTCAGAGTTATATTCCGAAGCATGTTTGTGCTTAGCCGGGATGTTCGATACGCTTGTTGCCATCGTGAGACTACCTTGTGGTTCTGAACCTTTATCGAAGTCGCCTGAGATTCTTGCCTGCAATTTAGGGGCGGACATAACAGATGCCTCCATTTTGCAAACAACTCATCTGCATCTTTCGAAACGTGTGCTTGACGCAGTTCGGACAACAGATGTTCCCGTAATGGCAAGCAGCGGTCCGTCTTCAGACCATAAACTTGTGTTGACGGTTGTTGATACCCACAAACCTCACCTTGTTTTTTCTGCTCGTGTAAACGATTTGGGTGAAACTGTCGATGCCTTATACATTGATATCCTGCAGGATAAATCCACGAAGGAGATGTTTGATTTTATTGAAGCGGTGGCAAGACAGGTCAATTTTACGCAGAAAAACCTCTTCTTTACTGAGTTAAAAAAGCAGGAAAAAGCAGCCAGGGAGGCCAATGTTCAGCTCAAAGAGGCAAATGCTCAGCTCAAAGAAAAGGACCGTATAAAAGATGAGTATGTCGCGCGCGTCACGCACGATATTAAAGGCCATCTGGCCGCAATACAAAGTTGCCTTTACATAGCGGGTGATGAGTCTTCAGGCTCACTGAACGACAAGCAAGCTGATTTCTTTGGCCGAGCGCGAAACCGAACCGTACAACTGACTAATTTTGTAAAGGAACTGTTGAATCTGACACAGATGAGGCTCAGCGGTCAGTTACAGATGGAACCTTTTTCTCTGCCGGATAATATATCCAAGGCATTGGCCAGCGTTGCCACCAGAGCTAAGGAGAAATCGATTACCGTAACTTCCAATGTCGAACCGTCACTGGGCCAAATAGTTGGCAATGAATTCTCGATTAATGAAATGATCACAAATCTACTCTTTAACGCAGTCAAATATACCCCTGAAAATAAATCTGTGCACCTTGAAGCCAAAAGCCATGATGATTCTGTCCAGATAGAGATTTCCGACACGGGAATTGGGATACCTGCGAATGAACTTGGAAACATTTTTGAGGAGTTTTTCAGAGCCAGCAATGCCAAGAAGAGGGAAAAAGACGGTACAGGCCTTGGCCTTTCGATAGTAAAGCAGATAGTAGATAGACATGGTGGCGAAATTTCCGCGCAAAGCCAGGAAGGCCAGGGAACTAAATTTACCGTCACGTTGCCCAAAAACAATTCCGCCCCCGGCTGATTGCGAATCTGGTTTTGCAGGGCAATAGACAAAGCCTTCGAACGCTTAGAAGGAAAATCCACAAAGGTATACTCAAGATAGTTGTGTTCTCGGGACGTATGTGGTACTTTATTCCAACCTGCGCTCGGGAATGTAGCTGAGCCAATTTTGTGATGGGAATATTGGCCCGGATATTATGAGGTAAATTATGGAAAAAGCAAAGATTTTGATTGCAGATGATGACCCGGATATCAGAGAGTCACTGCAGGCTATTTTGGAAAGTCGGCAGTACATTGTTGTTACGGCTGCCGATAAAGATGAAGGTATGGAAAAAATCAGGGCTGAAAAACCTGATTTAGCCATACTGGACGTTATGATGTCCACCTGGGAGGACGGTTTCGAAATGTCCAGGGAATTGAAGAAAGACCCAGAGTTCAAAGATATGCCCATCCTTATGCTGACGGGTATTAAGGACGAAACCGGCATAGATTTCAAACAGACGGCGGGTGACCCTACATGGTGTCCTGTCGATGCTTTTCTGGAAAAACCGGTAGAACCTGGTATTCTGCTCGGAGAGATCGCAAAACTCCTGTCCGAGAAGACTTAATATGGAACCGGTATCTCAAAATACCTGAGTTGTTAAGCAGGAATATTGGCTAACCAAGCCCAGACAGATAGCCATAACAGCTACCATTTTCACAGTTGGTCACTGAACACCCTGAGATCGCCGAACTGGATATCAATCCACTGATTGTCTATCCCCAAAGAAAAGGATGCGTTGTGGCGGACAGCAGAATCTTATTGAAGAATCCGATATAATCTCCAGGTGTTGTCAAATTTCGTGATGTGAAGAAAAACCGTATCATAATCTCTTGTGCCTACCCAGTTATTGACTTAATGTAATTGATGTAATACGGAACAAAAGAAGTATATGTGCTTTATCAGGGTAATTACCCCCTGCAAAAAAACTTGGTTACCGAATCTAAATAATTTTAACGAGATTTCTACGGCGCCGGCCGTTTCGTCCAGCTGTCGTTTTTAAGAACACCTGCGAAGATGCGAAATGGTCCTTGCCAAAGTAGTGATAGTAGTTTATTCTAATACAACCTTGTTGGGAGGTGGTTTATTGTAAGTATCTAAGAAGTTATAGAAGCATAAGTATTTGATACTTGCCGTTGGCAGGGACTAAATGCCAGGCTCGATACCCACCTCATTTGCGCGAATGGTTTTTCTAAAACGCTGTTAGGGAGTAACACAATGAGAATACGAATCATATCTCTTTGCAGTATTTCCGCGTTTTTTGTGGTAGCAGGCTTGGCCATTTCAACAGGGTGCGCTCGGAAAACGCAGGCGTTATTCACCAAACCCGAGCTCATCACATTTGGACGGCTGGCAGTATTTGGTCTGACCCCTGAACAGGAACAGATATTCATGGCTTCCTACACCAAGGCCTTTCCCGGACAAATTATTACGTTTGTTGAAAGGAGCCGATTGCAAGAAATAATCGGTGAGCAGGATTTGCTGCAAGGAAGATTAGATGACAGAACCCGGGCCAAGGTAAAGCAGATTCTCGGCGTTGAAGCCCTTATCATGTGTACCTACTACGACGGAACTTTGGGTGCCGGCAGAAAGAAGCTGCGTGTTCGGGTAGTTGACAGCGAAACAGGAGCCATCGTGGGGTCGGTTATAACCCAGGCACGCGACAATTTCGAATACCATTGTGACAGAGCGATAAAGGCACTCAAGGCGGATCTTTTGAGTGGAAGCTAATACGGATATTTGGACCGCTAAAAAGAGTCTTTCGAATTGGTGTCACTTACAGTGTAGGGAGAAGCTCTCATATTAGCACTATTAACAAGCGTGACAAAGAGCTCTTGCCACATGCTTTGGCGCCTCGGGAATCGAGCCTATTCAGGGTATGTGTTTGGCCAGACAATGGCGCAAGCCATCCTGTGGACTGAATCAGCAGTTTCCACCGTTAGGTGTCCTGCGGACTGACGTGGCACGGGCTTCCCTGCTGCGATGAGCGTAGCAATAACTGTCCCAGCGATCGTGGCAGAACTTTTTAGAGTAGGCCCTAAACTCTGGCTTTCAAACCACTTCTCGCAAATCACATATCCCATTGGCGCCTCGTAAATATTCCGACAAGTAGCAACGACCTAATATTTTATCATCGTTCTTGGAACCACGCATCGTCTTAACTCGTATTTTATAATCCAATCCTATAATCCGCTCAGTAGCATTGTTGGTTCTATCACACTCATCAGAGCTAACCTTCTCCCATGTCCTCTCAATATGTTGTAACAACTGGTTAATCTTCCGTTGGCGGCCAGTCTATCTATGTTCGGCGTATGAATTTCTCCTCCAAAACAGCCCACATCCGAAAATCCCATATCATCGGCCACCAGCATCAATATGTTCGGCGGCTCCTTGCGCTCGGCTCCCCTTAGATGGCCTGCAAATATAAGCGACGCTGCGCCCAGCCCTGCCTTTCTGATAACATCACGCCGGCAGCAACCAGCCCTGTTTAGTTTTCTACATCCACGGATCATTTCTTGTCCTTTTTGGCCCTTTCGTATTTTACCGAGATTTTCCACAAAGCACCATATCTCCTTATTCAGCTACCCCGGCGCGCCGAGACTGAGCCCATTTTCCAAGAGGTTTCATTATCCGACTGTGAGCACTTCATAGGTGTTCGAGTACAAAAAATACATCCGTCCATAGACATGCAAATATACATCACAGTGTCAGCTCCTTACCCACGGCAAGCGCGACACTCGTCTTCTTTGTATCAATAACTACTGTCAACTGAAGCGGACCGGCGCCGGATTTGTAGCGGATATTCCACTCACCGCCGTCATACAAAAAGTCAACAACGTGATTGCCCATTCGGTAATCCATTAAACTCATGTGATTCCATTCCTTCGAGACATACGGCTGGAAGGTACTCCTAAATCTCCACAACCGCTGTGTTCGAGGAATAACCACACCCACCCCGACCCGCGACAGCCGGGAGGCGGCCTGTTTGGAGAGACCCGCACCCGTAGCCCTGGATGGGCGAAGGTTGTTCCCGGTTATCCGTAGCCTTTTGATTTGGCGGCGGTCGCTCTTATTCCAATTGCAGGAACCTGCCTCTGATGGTATAATGCATAGCGGCAAGCCGTGCTTGACTACCGTGTTGTTGCGAAAGGATGGCTCAATATATGGGAGGATATAGCATGAGAGGTAGATTCGCTATCCATGGGCGGCTCTATCTATCGATTCTTGGTGGGAAGGTACTCTCCTTTAGTGGCGTCAGAGGTCAGCCACTCCCGGCAGCCGTTGACACCATTGTGGCCGCGCGCAAAATCAAGGAGCAAACGAAATGAAACGTGTGAGAATTTATACGATTGGACTTCTGTTGCTTTTCTCCGCTGGCCTTCTCGACACGGTCGAGGCGCGCCAGGAAACAAGCAACGACAGCAACAATGTCGATGCGAGCATACGCCGCCTTATCAGCGCTGTTGACTCCGAGCGAATATCGAAGCACCTTTTCTATCTCGCAAAGGATCCATTGCCCTATCGCAAGTTGAACCTGACCTTGCCGGGCCATCAGAAGAACACACTTTACGAGGCCGACGACTACCTTGCTGGCAAGTTGGAGGCGTGGGGATATCGCGTCGAGCGAGAAGGCGTTCGGGTACAGGCATTTCGTCGGGATACAAGCAAGCCAAAGCACGCTCAGTACTCTCCGCCTAAGCCCGAAGATCCCTGGTACACGGCGTACAACCTCTACGCCGAGAGAAAAGGCCGCTCGCATCCCGAAAGGATCATCGTAGTGCTGGCACACAAGGACTCACAAAGCTGGATCGATTCCCCAGGGGCAAACGACAACGCAATTGGAACCGTCGGTGTAATGGAGATGGCCCGCATCCTCGCAGAGTACACCTCCGAGAGCACCATCCGGTTTCTCTTCTGTAACGAGGAACACACACCGTGGACCAGCAAGACCGCAGCGCAAAAGGCGAAATCGCGTGGAGATAATATTGTTGCCGTCTTCAACATGGATGGCATTGGAGCCAAGACGGCAGAGGAAACTGCCGCAGGAAAGAAGACCAACGTGACTGCGTATACAAAGCCCGAGGGCAAGCATCTTGCTGAACTGATGGGCGAGGTGAACGCTCGATATTCCATCGGTCTGGAACAGCGGACTGCAGAGAGGCCACGACCCGGTGACGACGATGGCTCGTTTGTCCTGGCCGGCTACCCCGCCGCCGTCATCAATATCGGTTCCCTACCCTACGGTGACCCAAACTACCACGCCGAAGGAGACATCCCGGAAACGTGCGACATTGAGAACGCGGCCATGACCGTGCAGGCAACGTTGGCGGCAGTAGTGACCATTGACCGAGACCTCTGAGCGGCCTGCAGCCTTAGCTGCAGCGACGTTTCGTTGGGCACACTGCCAAACGGTAACCACTCTCCAACCACCCCGACCCGCGAGTGCCGGGAGGCGATTTGTGGGATAGAATCGACGGATTTCTCTCTTCTCAATCTGACACCTTCAGTCTATAATAGTGTGCCAGAACAGATTTAACTCCCGGCAATTCTGACGGAGGTTTAGATATGTTGATTCGAAGCAAGACCTTTCACGTGCTCTTTCGAGTTACTATGAGTTTTGCAGCCCTGATCTGCATGTCTGCTGCAAACGCCCCGACAGAGACAAACAGCTCGGTGCATAGCGGGGTGATCTACAGGAATCCGCGGGTGTACAACGTTGAATACTCCTTTGAGTTGTTTCCCGATCCCAACAAGGTTGATCGAAGCAAGGATCTGAAGTTGTGGGTGCCGATACCACGCGAGTGGGATTCTCAGAAAGCGGTCAAGATTGTCTCAGTTGAACCAGAACCTCACGGCAAATACGTGGATCCCGAGTATGGAAACCCGATGCTGTTCTGGGACTTCGGAAGAGAGCCTGAAAAGCCTTCGTACAAAGTCAAACTGAAATACCGCTCGGAGCAGTATGACGTTCACTCAAATATCGACCCTAATCGGGTAGGCCCCTATGACAAGACAAGCAAAGATTATGCACTTTACACGCGGAGCACTAACACGGTCACTATCACAGATAAGGTGCGAAGACTCGCAAAGACTGCAGTTGGCGATGAAAAGAATCCGTACCTGCAAGCGAAACTCATTTATGATCTGGTCAGAAAAAAGATGTGCTATAGAGAGCCCAGTATCCAAGGAGAAATACGTAGCGTCGAAGCCCTATTGGACAGTCTTGTGATTGACCCAAAGACTGGTCAAGAGTATTACCTTGGAATCTGTAACGATCAAAGCATGGTTTTCATTGCATTGTGCCGAGCTGTAGGAATACCGGCAAGGAGCGTAGTGGCATTCTGGGATAGCCGCCCCTGGGTTCGGCCAACTCCTGAGAATCCTGAACCCACCGTTGACTTCCGGAAGGCGTCGTTCCACGGATTAGCTGTTACTCGTAGGCTGGGGCTTTGGGGCCATGTATGGGCGGAGATTTACCTGCCTAACTATGGTTGGGTCCCTGTGGATCCAACATTCGGAAAGCTCGGCTGTTCAAATGTCAACAATAGGGCTGTCATAATTACTAAGGGACGCGATATTCAGATCGACCCAAATGCTGTGCACGAGGGAACTGGAAGATATCGAGCGATCTGGGGTTTTCTTCATGATGGCAGAGCAGAGGGTATGATGTCGGGAGTCTTTCATGCTGCCACCATCCAAAGCGTAAAGACAGAACAACTCCACCATCCAGATCCATTCCCGGCTGATGCCTTGGCTGAATATGCGGCCAAGCTCTATCCAGAACCTGAAGCCGAGAAGAATATTGCCCTGTATCGAAAACGTGCACTAAGATGGCTTGATCAAAATACGCGAGAACATACAGATAAAATCGGAGCTTTGGCACAGGCTTACAGGAAAGAACACAAGGCCCGGTACGAGCATGAAGCATTTATCTGTCACATGCTACGCAAAGTCGTGGGGGATAAGAGATTCTTTGACATCGTTGAAACCTACACGAATCTGCGTGTGAAATCTGGTGAGCCAGTATCAACAACTCACTTTCAAAAGATTGCTGAAGACATTTATGGCCAACCTCTTGGTTGGTTCTTCACACAATGGGTCGGGTACACCGAACTGCCACAACTACAATTGGACGCAGTAAAGATATCAGAGAATGGGACGGGCTGGCATGTTCGTGGAAATATACGCCAGGCGAACAAGTCACTGTTTCGCCTACCTCTTGAGCTTGTGCTTGAAACCGAGGAGAAAAAAGAGCAAAAAATATTCTGGCTGGAAGACAGAGAGACCGAGTTTGAGTTCCGGACAACCAATAGGCCAAAAAATGTCTTCGTCGATCCGAATAACAATATTCTGAGTATCCGGGAAATGCCAGCTCTTCTCGAAAGTCCTTCATATGATGAGATAGCCTTCTGTGTCATTACCGATCAGGATAAAGCAGATTGGTATGACTGGACACCTCTGCATTTTGCCGCTCAAGCCGGGCAAACAGATGTAGTGGAGTACCTGATAGCCCAAGGAGCTGATGTTCACGCCGAAGACATAAGGGGTGAGACACCGCTTCAACTTGCAGCAAGTCAGGATCACAAAGATGTAGCGGAACTACTCATTGAAAACGGGGCTGATGTTTCCTTAGATATTGTCACTCGCCTTGGAGATATGGCCAGAGTTAAGAGCTTGATCGAAGACGGGGCTGATGTCAACGCCGAAAACATAAGTGGCGAGACGCCGCTTCACACTGCGGCCGCTACAGGCCATTCAGAGATGGCGGAACTACTCATTGCCAAGGGAGCTGATGTCAACGCCGAAAACAGGCAAGGCGAGACACCGCTTAAATTTGCAGCGGATAAGGGGCACAAGGAGATAGTGGAATTACTCATTGAGAACGGGGCTGATGTTTCCTTACATGTTGTTGCTCGCCTTGGAGATTTGGCCAGAGTAAAGAGCTTAATTGAAAACGGGGCTGATGTTAACGCCGAAGAAAGGGAAGAGACACCGCTTCACGCTGCGGCGGCTAAAGGCCACAAGGAGATCGCGGAATTACTCATCGCCAAAGGGGCCGATGTCAATGCTAAGACCTGGGACTATCCCCCTCTGTCCTGGGCTGTTTGGAATGAAGACCGGGATATGATAAAGCTCCTTGTGACCAAGGGGACCGATGTTAACTTCGTGGCTGAAGATGACTGGCCGTTCCTTCACTATGTGGTGTTGAACAACGACCGGGAGCTCGTAGAGCTTCTCCTTGCCCATGGAGCCAAACTCAACGTGAAAGACAAGCGTGGCCGGACAGCTTTTCGTATAGCCGTTTCGAGTGGACATCGAGACTTGGTCGAATTTCTTGTGAGCAAGGGTGCTGCTGCCCCGGAATTTCATCTGGCTGCGTTCCTGGGGGATCTGGACAGTGTGACGAGTCTTGTAGAAGAAGGCATGTACGTCGATACAAAGGATGAACTTGGCTGGACACCCCTGTATTGGGCGGTGTCGACGGCTCAAGAGGAAGTAGCGGAATTCCTTATCGGCAAAGGAGCCGATGTCGATGTTAGAACAAAGAGCAACAGTACATCTCTGCATCAAGCGGCCCGGTCCGGAGCAGCCAAGTTGGTCGAACTGTTCATATCCAAAGGCGTCGATTCGAATGCTCGGGACGAGGATGACAGCACCCCCTTGCACTGGGCGGCGGCAGGTGGACATAAGAATGTTGTGAAGTTTCTGATAGCCAACGGTGCCGAGGTGAAGGCCAAGGAGAAATCCGGCAATACGCCCCTGCACGAAGCAGCGGCGGCAGGCCATGCCAGTATCGTAGAAATCCTTCTCGGTAAGGGAGCAGATGTGAACGCGAAGGGCCGGCGTGGTCGGACTGCTCTGACTTTGGCTAACAACAAAGGCCACACCGAAATCGTCGAACTGCTGCTTAAGCACGGAGCAACGGAATAATAACCAGGGCAGGCCCGAACAAATGAAGGGCCCTTTTCGGCCCTTGCCCGATTCCTGGTCATCGCCTGCAAAAATTGCAGACGAGCTTCAGTATGACCAACAAGGTTTTTGTTGTATTTATCATCTGCCGTCCTTCTTTTGAGTACATGCTGACAACGTTATCCGGGTTCATAAACTCCCGAAACTATCTATTCTCAATGTCAAAGTGCCAATCCCTTAATGAATGTCGGAGTTGTCGGTTTACAGGAGCCGCGAATTTCTGTAACTCTTTACAGTTTTTATATCTATTTTACTATGCTTCTCCGGATCTCTTAACCTTGCAGCAGCACATCAATTCCCAAAAAGCAAAATGTGACGAAGTTACTGGTTCTGGAGAGTTAGCTCACGGCATAAGATCCGGACAATCGTGGCAATCACTGGTAGGCCGAGCCATTTGGCTGGTTGATCAGAAGGCATTTGCGTGGGCATAACCATCCTCCAAGTTCAACTTTGCATCCATTAAGCCCGGAGGATTGCATAAATGTATGATTTGGCAAGACTTAATTCGGAAGACTGCCGGCTCGGATGAATAAATGTGACCTACGAGGTATGTATAATATGCTTCAAAAATCCCGGCAATTTTTTATTGACGAGATGGCGGCTAATATGGTATAAAAATAAGGATGTAGTTTTACGCTTTCGTAGGAGGATATCTGTGGATTTTAGTCTTCAGGCAGGCGAAATTCCTGCATCTTTTTTAAGAGTTCTTCGAAAGACATAGAATTAAGGCAGGACCGGTGGAGTGGTACGTTCCGCAGTTTCAATTTTTAACTCACTAATCGATGCTTTTTGAAGGACGGAGGTCTTATAAGGTTAAAAAGACAATATCCTGGGCAGATATATGTTATCATGTAGTGAGGATAGAAAATTGTTAACGGTTATTTTGACTTTCACTTTTGTGATTAGGAGGGTTGTCATGTATAAGAAATTGATTTATTTAACCTATTTTGGTTTGGTGCTTGGTCTTATTCAGACGAATGCAGCCAACGCAGCAGACCCAAATCTCGTCGGCTGGTGGAAGTTCGACGATGGATCAGGCACTACTGCGGTTGATTCATCCGGCAATGGCAACGACGGCGCCCTCATGGGAGATCCCCAGTGGGTGGCTGGCTGGATTGACGGGGCTTTGGAACTCGACGGCAATGGTGACTATGTCGATTTGCCCATCGGCCCACTCATCCCTACACTGGAAGAAACAACCTTCACTTTGTGGGTGAACTGGTCAGGTGGGGGCGGTGCCTGGCAGCGGATTATTGATTTAGGCACAGGGACATCGAGCTATATATACGTTACTCCCATTGCCGGGGCCTTTGGTGACGCGTTGCACGTGTCAATTACGAATGGTAATAGTTTATGGGATGAGTTCAGTTCAAGCGAGGGCACACTGGCCACCGGCTGGCATCATATAGCATTGACTGTCAGTGTCAGTTCCGGGACTATGGTCATGTACCTCGATGGTGAGGTTGTCGGATCAATGGAAGATATGACAAACTCCATCAGTGGCCTGGGCGAAACGACCCAAAACTGGATCGGCAGGTCACAGTACGAAGACCCATACTTTAACGGCTCCTTGGATGATTTCCGCATTTACAACCATGTGCTTTCGGAGATTGACCTTCACGCTATCGCTGTTGAGAATTTCAGACAGGCCTGGAAGCCCGGACCGGCTGATGGTGAGATGGATGTACTCCTCAATCAAAGGCTTATCTGGAATCCGGGGATTCTTAGCGATGAGACATTCGAGCTGTACAATGAACACCACGTTTACATCGGAACCGACTTTAATGACGTGAGTTCAGCGACAGTATCGACGGCCACCATGACAGATGCGAACGAGTATGCGGCCTCTCTTGATTACGATACGGCGTATTACTGGCGCACTGACGAGGTTAGCAGCCTTGATCCAAGTAGCCCGGTGAAAGGCAAGGTATGGAGCTTTACAACGGCCAACTTTATCGTCGTTGAAGATTTTGAGGACTACAATGACTTCGAGCCCTACACTGTATATTTTACGTGGATAGACGGATGGAACGACCCGACAAACGGCGCCACATCAGGTTATCCTAATCCGATTTTTGGTATCGGAGAGCATTACATGGAGACTACGATTGTTCACGGCGGCGAGCAGTCCATGCCGCTGTTCTACGACAACAGTGCAGGGCTATCTGAGGTGACCAAGACGTTGAATGCCGACTGGACCCAGGATGACGTTGTCACATTGACGCTGTTCTACTATGGCGATGCCAGCAATGCAATTGAACCAATGTATGTTGCTGTCAATGGCAGCGCGGTGGTCGCTAACGATGACCCGAAAGCAGTGTTGGCTAATGATTGGATCCAATGGAATATCCCCCTTCAGGAATTTGCAGACCAGGGCGTGAACCTCGCCAATGTCGATACGTTGTCTATCGGTTTGGGCAACAAGGCTGATCCTCAAGCTGGTGGTGGTACCGGTCATGTATTCTTTGACGATATTCGTCTGTATCGGTCACTGCCGGAAGAGCCCGAGCCTGGGCCGGAACCGGTTGATCCCGGCACTGATAATCTGGTGGCTTATTACGCTTTTGAGAATAATACTCAGGACGGTTCCGGCAACGGTTACAACGCTACTACATCCGGCAATCCACAGTATGTCTCAGGGCCGACCGGCTACGGAATGGCGATGGAGTTTGACGGCACTGGTGACTATGTTAGATTGCCAATCGGTTCGGCCATTGCAGTGATGAACAACATCACTGTCTCGACATGGGCCAATTTATCCAACCTTGGTGGTGCCTGGCAGCGTCTCTGGGATTTTGGTAGCAGCGATCAGATATATATGTTCGTTACACCACGCATCGGTACTGATGGAGAATTGCGATTTGCCGTCACGGCAGCCGGTAATGTAACGGAGACGAATATCACTGCGCCTGCAACACTTCCATCCGGCTGGCACCATGTAGCCGCCTCGATAGATAGCTCAAGTATGACCATGAAACTTTACCAGGATGGTAAGCTCGTTGCAGAAGGCCCAACGCCGCTGCTGCCATCCGACCTCGGTGAGACTACTGAGAACTATCTGGGCAGGTCACAATTTGCTGCAGACGCCTACTATTTCGGCTCTCTGGATGAATTCCGCATCTACAATCGGGCATTGTCTGAGGGTGAGGTTCTTTACCTTGCGGGTAAGTAACATCGCCGTTCCCGATTTAAGGAGACTTGAATCAGGACAGTACTGTTGTTATAAAAGGCTACGCTCCGCTTGCCGGATTGCAGGACAGTTTTCCTCAAGAATAGTGTACCTGGAGATCTTGCGGGTCGCTGCCCTAAATGCGGCTACAGTGAAATTGAAGAATTCAGAAAGAGAAACTTAGGTAGCGGATAGCAAGCCGGCTAAACTAATAGCTCTTAAAGAGAACCTTACTGAATCGGAATTCATGGCAAGGGCAAAGGAAATGAAATACAGGGAAGTAACGAAACAGTCTTTCAAAATTGTAGACAATAAAGGAGAAGATAGCAGTCAAGGACGATACTCAATAAGCAGGAGCATATCTAACGTTAACAACACAAAAACATTTGCTGTTATCTGTTCCGCCATACTGCTCGCGGCTCTTGCGGTTGTAGAATCCTGTCACCGTACAACAGCCCAATCAGAACCGCAAGTTCTTGAGCTTGATGGTGATTTAAGAGTGCATGACCCGGTCATCATAAAAGAGGGAGATACGTACTACGTGTTCTCGACCGGCGGCGGGCGGCGATCGGGTATTATACCCATCCGCTGCTCGAAAGACCTGTACAACTGGACTCTCTGCGGTCATGTATTTGACAAGCTCCCTGAGTGGGCTACGAAAGAGATTCCAGGAGCAAGGGGAGCATGGGCCCCCGACATCTCCTTCTACAACGGCAAGTACCATCTCTACTACTCCGTTTCCACCTTTGGCAGGAATAATTCTGCCATTGGGCTGGTCACCAACCAAACACTCGATCCGAATAGCCCCGATTACAAGTGGGTCGATCACGGTCTCGTCATCAGGTCGTATGAGGGCAAAGACGACTGGAATGCCATAGACGCCAATCTCATCATTCAGGACAACCGCAACGTGTGGCTTTGCTGGGGAAGTTTCTGGGGCGGAATTAAGATGAGGCGACTTGACCCGAAGACAGGGAAGCTTTCCAAGACAGATACAACGCTTTACTCTCTGGCAAGCCGTCCGCGAGCCGGCCCTAATGAAACTCCGCCGGTACAGGGTGCCATTGAAGCACCGTTCACCATCCGGCACGATGGTTATTGGTACCTGTTTGTATCCTTCGATTTCTGCTGTCGAGGGGCCAAAAGCACGTATAACGTTGTGGTCGGTCGCTCCCGCAATATTACAGGCCCGTATGTGGACAAGACAGGCAAGCTAATGACAGAGGGCGGTGGGACTCTGGTAATTGAAGCTACAACTTCGAACTGGCGCGGGCCCGGACACCAGGCTGTGCTTCAGGAGCCCAGCGGGGACTTTCTGTTGTTCCACGCTTATCATGGCGAAACCGGCAGGTCTTATTTACAGATCTCCACCATGGTGTGGGAAGACGGCTGGCCGCGAGTCGGTGAGCTGCCGTAGTTCGCTGCCAGGCTGCGCCGCGTCAGGCCTGTAGTGCCCCACGGCGAACTGTTTACGACAATACAATAACAAGAAGGATTCACAATCAAGAAAAGGAGAAGAGATTATGGAGACGAAAAAGATGACAGTCTTAGTGCTTACAATGCTCTGTGTGTTTGTTGGGTCTCTCACGGCCCAGTCATCCCGAGCCGCTAACGCAGAGGCCCGGATAAAAATCGACATCGACCGGAAAATCGGCCGAATCAACAAAAACTTATACGGAAATTTCGTTGAGCACCTGGGACGGTGCGTTTATGGCGGAATTTTTGAACCCGATTCAGAACAGGCCGATGAAAAAGGTTTTCGCAAGGACGTATTAGAAGCGGTAAAAGGCCTAAATGTCTCTATTACCCGTTATCCGGGAGGCAATTTCGTCTCTAACTACCACTGGCTGGATGGGGTAGGCCCTCAAAGGACACCAAGAATGGAGCTTGCCTGGGCCAGATTGGAAACGAACAAATTCGGAACGAACGAATTTATGGAATTTGCCAAAGAGATTGGTACTGAACCCTATTTTGCAGTGAACATGGGCACCGGCACTATCGAAGAAGCACAACGCTGGGTGGAATACTGCAACGTCAAAGAAGGGCCATACTTTGCTGAGCTCCGACGCGAGCACGGATATCCTGAACCACATAATATTAAGTACTGGAGCCTTGGAAATGAAATGGATGGATTCTGGCAGATGGGTCACCTGAATGACGAAGACTACAGTAAGAAGGCCCGTGAGGCGGCAAAACTAATGAGGCTTACCTCGCCAGGCATCAAATTGGTCGCCGCAGGGTCGTCAAACTATCGTCCTAATGCCGACCCTGATGAATGGAACAGCACGATATTACATGAATTGAGGGACGTGGTGGATTATATAGCTCTTCATATTTACGTGGGTAATCCTGACAATAACTACTACAACTTCCTGTCGACCCCCCTTGTTTGTGAAGAACGCACCCAGGTGGTCAAGGGCATGATCTATGAAGAAATGCTCAAAGCCAGTCGTGGCAACCGTGACCCTGTATACATCGCCTGGGACGAGTATAACGTATGGTATCGCGCCAGGACCGGAGGTGCCATGAGAGGAACGCGCGCTCTGGAGGAGCACTACAATCTGGAAGACGCCTTGGTAATTGCAGGGTTCTTGAATGTATTTGTTCGAAACGCAGACATTGTGAAAATGGCAAACATGGCCCAGCTGGTTAACGTAATAGCTCCCATTTTCACAAATGAAAAAACGCTTTTCAAACAGACTATCTATTACCCTCTGCAACTTTTCTCCCAAAATGTTTATGGTACATCACTGGACGTGTTCGTAGATTGTGACACTTATGACACTGAGAGATTCTTTCTTGGCTTAGGGGAGACGACAACCGTTCAGAAGAACGTACCCTACCTCGATGTATCAGCCGCCTATAATAACGGAGAATTAATGATTTGCGTCGTTAATCGGAATAAGGATAAAGCCGTTACGACGGAAATAATCTCTCAGGAAGGCCGGTTTGCAGGCAAATTTAAAGTCTATGAAGTGAATGGGCCGGACATTAAAGCCGTGAATGATTTTGGTAATGAGAAGGTAAAAACCATACAAAAATCCGATATAAACGCTTCAGGAGGAAGCTTCCATTATTCATTTCCGCCGCATTCCTTCACCCTCATGAAAGGAGTGATTAGGCGGTAACCAGAAAAGACAGATAATTCATCGCCCCGCCGATTTCCGGGATTAGGTGAACATTGAGATAACTTCTTCGAAAATATTGAACGTTTTTCTTGACGGTAAGGTGTATATTTAGTATAAATACAAGTATGGATAATTGTGCCTGCAAAGGGACTCATCTATAGATTTTCGTTTTCACCCAGGCAAATTTCCTGCGAGTATTAGTAAGTTTTCTAAAGACATAGAAAAACACACTAAAAACAGATCTTCGGAGTGGTGTTATTTCGCTTTTCAATTGATGGTCAGTTTTAAAGAAACGAGGTGGTATCAGGATAAAAACATTATTCTGGAGAGTTATACGATACCGTGTAGGGAAGCTTAAAATTATTTTAAGTTGTTTTCATCTTAGCTAAAATTTGAAGGAGGACTGTTATGTGTAGAAAATTGATTTATCTAATTTCATTTATTTTCGTGCTGGGCCTGACTTTAACAAATACGGCCAGTGCTGAACTTGTCGGCTGGTGGAAATTCGACGATGGAACCGGCACTACCGCGGTTGATTCGTCCGGCAATGGCAACGACGCCACTGTCTATGGTGACCCACAGTGGATAGATGGTTGGCTCGATGGGGCATTGCAATTCGACGGCGTCGATGACTATGTAGATTTGCCCATAGGTTCGATGATTGGTTCACTGACTAACTCCACCTTTTTAATATGGGCGAACTTTGCAAATACCGGTGGTGCCTGGCAGCGAATCTGGGATTTTGGCAGTGGCGAACAGATCAACATGTTCCTTACGCCCCGCATTGGGACGGGCGACCCGATGCGTTTCGCCATTACGGAGACCAGTTACGCGGATGAAGATCAAACAACCGCACCGGCCACTTTGGCCAGCGGGTGGCATCATGTGGCCGTGATAATTGACATAGATAACAACGCCCACAGGCTGTACCTCGACGGGGAACTCGTTGCTGAGAACACTGATGCCAGATACTCGCCAAGCACTCTCGGCGAAACTACGCAAAACTGGCTCTGCAGGTCGCAATACGCTGCTGATGGATACTTTGTCGGCTCTTTGGATGATTTCCAAATCTACAACCACGCCATGTCGGCGAATGAGATTCGCACCATCACTATTGAGAATTTCCAACAGGCCTGGGAGCCCAGACCGCTTGAAGGTGAGGTTGATGTGCTCCTCGATAAAAAGCTTATTTGGGATCCCGGTATTGTTAGCAAGGAAACAATCGAGCTGTACAATGAACACCACGTTTACATAGGAACCGACTTCAACGACGTGAGCTCAGCGACAGTGCCTGCGGCAACCGTGACAGATGCGAACGAGTATGCAGCCTCTCTTGATTACAATACGACGTACTACTGGCGCATTGATGAGGTTAGCAGCCTTGATCCAAATGGCCCGGCGAAAGGCGAAGTATGGAGCTTTACAACCGCCAACTTTATTGTCGTAGAGGATTTTGAGGACTACAATGACTTCGAGCCCTACACTGTATATTTTACGTGGATAGATGGATGGGACGACCCGACAAACGGCTCCACTTCAGGTTATCCTAATCCGATTTTTGGTATCGGAGAGCATTACATGGAGACTGCAATTGTTCACGGCGGCGAGCAGTCCATGCCGCTGTTCTACGACAACAGTGCAGGCCTCTCTGAGGTGACCAGGACGTTGAATGCTGACTGGACTCAGAATGATGTTGTCGCATTGACGCTGTTCTACTATGGCGATGCTGGTAATGCAATTGAACCAATGTATGTTGCTCTCAATGGCAGCGCGGTGGTCACTAACGATGACCCGAAAGCAGTGTTGGCTAATGATTGGATCCAATGGAATATCCCCCTTCAGGAATTTGCAGACCAGGGCGTGAACCTTGCCAGTGTCAATACGTTGTCCATCGGTTTGGGCAACAAGGCTGATCCTCAGGCTGGTGGTGGTACCGGCCACGTGTTCTTCGACGATATTCGTCTGTATCGGTCACTGCCGGAAGAGCCCGAACCTGGGCCGGAACCGGTTGATCCCGGCACCGATAATCTGGTGGCTTATTACGCTTTTGAGAATAATACTAAGGATAGTTCCGGCAACGGTTACGACGCTACTACATCCGGCAATCCACAGTATGTCTCAGGGCCGACCGGCTACGGAATGGCGATGGAGTTTGACGGCACTGGTGACTATGTTAGATTGCCAATCGGTTCGGCCATTGCTGCGATGACCGACATCACTGTCTCGACATGGGCCAATTTCTCCAACCTTGGTGGTGCCTGGCAGCGTCTCTGGGATTTCGGTAGCGACGAGCAGATCAATATGTTTGTCACACCACGCATCGGTACCGCTGGAGAATTTCGATTTGCCATCACGGCAGCCGGTAATGTAACGGAGACGAATATTACTGCGCCTGCAACACTTCCATCCGGCTGGCACCATGTAGCCGCTATAATAGACAGCGCAAGTATGACCATGAAGCTTTACCAGGATGGCAAGCTCGTCGCAGAAGGCCCAACGCTGCTGCTGCCATCCGACCTCGGTGAGACTACTGAGAACTATCTGGGCAGGTCACAATATGCTGCGGATGCCTACTATTTCGGCTCTCTGGATGAATTCCGCATTTACAATCGGGCATTGTCTGAGGATGAGGTTCTTTACCTTGCGGGTAAGTAACATCGCCGTTCTCGATTTAAGGAGACTTGAATCAGGACAGTACTGTTGTTATAAAGGACTATGTCCAAGTCGATCAGTGGCTTGATGAATGGTTTTTATTGATTTGCGACCGAGATAGGTATAAAATCGGTGTATTATGCATCAGAAACCTTTTTAAATAAATGATGGGGTATAATCATGGACAAAAGACAAGGTTTCACGTTAATAGAACTTTTGGTGGTGATTGCCATTATTGCGTTGTTGATGGGCATTCTGATGCCGGCACTGCGAATGGTCAGAGAACAAGCCAGACGACAATCATGCACATCGCGTATTCGTCAGCAATTGCTTGCTATTATTATGTATGCAGGTGAAAACGACTCGAAGCTGCCCTTGCCTGAGATGGGTGGAAACTGGCTGCAGGATGTTGCGGTCAATACGGTGCACTTCATGCTCAAGAGCGGCATGACACGAGAGATGTTCTACTGTCCGTCGAACGCGAACCACCAGAAATTCAATGACTTGTTCTGGACCTATTCCAATAAAACATGGAATCAACACTTAAATAGATTCGAGAATGAGAGTAACTTTATTGTGTCTGGGTATTGCTTCATATGGCAGACTACTCAGGTAGACCGGCCGGATATTGTACGCTATAAAAATGATGACACGCGAAAGATCTGGGTAAAGACAACGCAGGAGAAGCAATCAGGCGCTCGAGAGTTGTGCATTGATTCGGTAATGGGCGTACCTCAAACCAACGCAAAGTATGGGCGTAATTTCGGCCAGGTTCCGGGTGGTATCTGGGCCGAATCTCAAGTGTACGATCAAACGAGCCACTTGAAGAGCGACGAAGAGCCTGCCGGTGGAAATATTGGCTTTTTGGATGGTCATGTGGAATGGAGGGCATTCAACCCGGATATTGAAAATGGTGCCGCAGTGCCTCGCTTTGGGAATACTCCGGGTTTCTTCTGGTAGGATTGATCTGTTGAGTGCTATTGGACCCCAGCCTATCCGGAGCAGGATAGGATGTTTTTCCCGTAGAAGAAGAGATATCTAAAACTTACGAATCTTGTACGGCATTATAATTGGTAATGTTGGTCCAAATCTGAAGATATTCTGATAATCTTACCCTATGAGCAGCTGAACGACAAGAACATGGTGATTTTAGCAATTAAGTGGACACTGAAGCAGGGAAGGGAGAACCTGACTATAAGGTACGAATCGGCATTTCAGGATTGTTTTTATCTGCTAAGAAGGCCGGCGTAGTGAGCTGAAATAGAATTCTACGGTTGTTGCCTGGTGAAATTTTCCAAGAGCAAAGAGAAAGTGAAAGGACAGAAAAAGATGAAACTCACAATGTTCAGAAAATGGTTGTTTGAGGAAGTCGCTGTTGTTACCGTAGTACTGCTTGTTGGTTGGGGACCGGCATATGCTGCAAATGCCGCCGTGCAGGAGGAATCGGGGGTAAATAGAATGATTATTTACACCGATAAAGGCACAGAGCGAATCAGCAGGAACATTTACGGTCATTTCTCCGAGCACCTGGGCGGATGTATATACGGCGGTTTCTGGGTTGGCGAGGATTCGCCGATTCCGAACACTCGCGGTATCCGCAACGATGTGGTCGAGGCGTTAAAGAAGATCAAGATACCGGTTCTTCGCTGGCCCGGAGGGTGCTTTGCCGACGAGTATCACTGGAAAGAGGGTATCGGCCCACGTGATAAGCGGCCTACTATGATTAACACGCACTGGGGCATGGTCAGAGAAACCAACGCCTTCGGCACCCATGAGTTTCTGGATTTGTGTGAACAAATTGGATGTGAGGCGTACGTTGCCGGTAACGTTGGTTCCGGTACTGTCGAAGAAATGCAGGACTGGGTCGAATACATGACGTTCGACGGGGACAGTGAGATGGCCAACCTTCGTCGGATGAATGGTCGTGACAAGCCCTGGCGGGTCAGGTACTTCGGCGTGGGCAATGAGAACTGGGGCTGTGGTGGAAATATGTCGCCTGGATCTTACGCCGATCTCTACAATCGCTTCCAAACCTATGTGCGCAGCTACTCCGGCAACCGTATTGTCAAAATTGCATGTGGGCCCGGTAGCGAGAACTACCCATGGATGACAACCGTTATGGAACGTGCCCGTCGAAACATGGATGCAATTAGTCTTCATCACTATGTCCGAGGGACAGGCGACTGGACCCGAAAGGGTAGTGCGACGAAGTTCGATGAATCAGAGTGGTTTGCACTGATGAAGAACACGCTAACTATCTACCCGTTACTGGAGAATAATATCGAGATCATGAACCGGTTCGATCCGCGTGGACGTATCGGTTTGTTTGTAGATGAGTGGGGTACGTGGTGGGACGCCGAACCCGGCACGAACCCAAGCTTCCTGTACCAGCAAAACACCCTCCGGGATGCAGTCTCAGCCGGCATATTCCTCAACGCTTTCAACAAGTACTGTTATCGTGTCCGGATGGCAAACATCGCTCAGACTATCAATGTTTTGCAGGCGATGATATTGACCAAAGGCGAGAAGATGATTGTTACACCCACCTATCATGTATTCGAAATGTACAAAGTCCATCATGACGCCACATTGCTCCCAATTGAGTTGGAGTGCAGTGATTATAGGTTTGGAAATGACAGTATTTCGGCGTTGAACGTTTCGGCATCAAAAGACAATTCAGGCAGGATTCACATATCGCTCTGCAATCTGGACCCCGGTAATACAGCCGAAGTTGTTTGTGCACTTGAGGGTGCAGAGCCCAAGGAAATCTCCGGGCGCGTTTTGACTGCTGAGGCTATGATTGCTCATAATACCTTTGAGAATCCTCAGGTCGTAAAGCCCGTGACTTTTAACAACTTCAGACTCGAAGGCAACATCTTGACAACGACGCTTCCAACAAAGTCGGTAGTGGTTTTAGAAATTGAGTAGACGTAGGGTCCTGGCAGAGTGTGGGAACTCAGATGTGTGCGAATGCGAATAATAGTGAAGTGTCCAGGTATTAGTACGAGCCCGCGAAAACGCTACGGCGCCAGCCGTTTCGTCCAACTATTTATTCAATAGTCATTACTCAGACTCTCGTCGCCTGGGTTTGTGTAACCCTATTACCCTGCAATATGGGGCCTATACCGAATCGACCAGTATAGGCCCCGAAAAGGTGCAAATTCATTCAGCTCAACTGTAATTCAGCAGAGCTCAGTCCATAATCAAAAACGGCGATGTTAGATACCAGCAAGGAAAAGGACCTCTTGGGCAGACAAGGCCCGGTCGTAGATCCGGACCTCATCAATCAAGCCAGCAAAAGACTTGCTCAGGCTGCCGTCCCGGTTGTCCGTTATGACCCCGACATAGGCATTGTGCTGGGATGTGCCCGAAAGGTCGTATCCGTCAGGAACAGTATTGGTTACATCTAATACGCCATCGACGTACACGATCAAGTCGGTTCCACTTCTCATCCCGACGACGTGATGCCAAGCGTCATCGTTGACTAAGACGCTGCTTGTTGCTTGTACCTTAGTAGCATCATCATCAGTGGTCAGGGTCACTATACCTTCTTCTGTTTCGCTCACAGCCAACGTGTAGCGTATTCCGCCGCTTTGGTCTCCTCCGTTAGCGAAGATAGTACCTTTGTTCTCATCGCCTGTACCGGACTGCACCGTTTTTATCCACGCAGATACGGTCCAATCACCGGTGCCGAAGTTAAGGATGTCCGAATTGCCGCAGTCCACGTAGTCATCAACGCCGTCAAATTCCAGCGCCATGATTACAACACCTTCGACAAAGGTTGGATCGCCGAACAGAGTACCGTCGAGATCGTTGTCGGAGCTGTCTTGAGTAACACCGCGTGAAGCAGTATCTAAGGGAAGGTGCAACATTAGGCCTTCGGTGCCGGGATCAACCGGTGCCGGTCCTACCTTTTGAGGACCCGCCGCGTAGTTGGTCTGAACCTCGGCCAGAGAGAGGGCACGGTTGTAGATACTTAACTCCTCAACCGAACCGGCCCACAACGGGTCAACACCATAGACGCCCTTGCCGATATGGGCAGCGTCTGTACCGATGCCGGCGATTGAATTACCGGGCGGATCCAGAGCTGCAGTGCCAATCAGTACGCCGTCAACATAGAAGGCGAGCTCCGTATTATCTACTGTGCAAACCATATGATGCGGAAGGCCGTCATCATGTTCGATAACGTCACTGACACCGGTTTCTTCGCTCCACGGGTCATTATCCATCGAAACGGTTTGAATCATCCCACGACTGACGTCATTACCTCGGGCAGGCGTAATACATACATACTTGTAACCGTATCCGGGATTATCACCCGTGCCTTCTTCACCAAACGCCGTGACCATGTGGAATCCTGTGTTTCCACCGGCAACTGATGTAAACATTATTTCGATAGTCAGCCCTTCGAATGTGTTCATCGCAATAACGTCGCCGGGCATGTCCATCCAGTCACCATCGCCGTCGAGTACGAGCGCTCCATCGACAACGGCCGCGTCCCCAACCAATGTGCCGTGGGCGGAGCCGACACTATCGTTGGCCGTCCCGTCCTCAAATGTGTACCGGTGAACCAGCGGCTTGACGGGACCCGCCGCGTAGTTAGACTCAACCTGGCCCAGAGAGAGTGCACGGTCGTAGATGTTGAGCTCATTAATCGAACCGGTCCACAACGGATCGACAGTATAGACGCCCTTGCCAAGATAGGCAACGGCCTGGCCAATACCGGCGATTTCATTGCCGGCAGCCAGAGGTTCACTGCCAATCAATACGCCGTCGATGTAGAAGGTGATATTAGTGGCATCTACAGTGGCAACGAAGTGATGCTCAATACCGTCATCATGTTCGACGGTGGCACTGACACCAGTTTCTTCATCCCAGGGACTATCATCCATCGAACTGGTTTGGATCGCGGCACGACTGACGTCATCTCCTCGGGCAGGCGTGATAAATAAGTATTTGTAACCAAACCCGGGATTGGCCCCTGTGCCTTCTTCACCAAAAGCGGCCAGCATGTGGAACCCTGTGTTTCCACCGGCTACCGATGTAAACCACGTTTCGACCGTGACCTCTGAGTAGGTGTTCATCGCAATCACTTCGCCGGGCATCGACATCCAGTCACCATCGCCGTCGAGTACGAGCGCTCCACCGACCACGGCCGCATCCCCAATCAATGTGCCATGGGCGGAGCCGACACTATCGTTGGCCGTCCCGTCCTCGAACGTGTACGAGTGAACGGGATTAGCCAACTCCGGCCCAGTCAGACCCAGCGCATAGTCAACCGCCGCTCCTAACAGTGCATAAGCGTTGTCACTAAGCACAGGGTAGCAAATCGAGTGAAAGCCGAAACCGATACGGATATCCGCTGCAACCTGAGCACTGCCGTCTGCCGGAGCTACAGGCAGAGCAGCTCCCTTCTCGTAGACAAAAATAACATCGTAGGTCACGGTGTCACTTAGCGTGGCTGTGGCAATGACGGTAGCCTCTGGCCCTGTGATGCCCTTGCCAAGATTGCCCCCGGCGAGAATGTCAGTGAGAATGGCCACGGTCCCGCTGAGACCTGCGGCCAGATAGTGTCCAGGATCAACGATCTCTGCGTCTGTAGTGACCGCAGGGTCGTCTCCGCCATCACCAACTGTCAAACCCATTTCATCCCAGGCCCACGGCTCGCCAACGATCATCGGAGTTTCGATTTCTGTAATCTCGTTTTTGATCCCACCGGAACCCACCGATTCGGAAATAAAGACCAAATCCGCGGCAGCAGCGGCGGCCTCAGTAGTTGCTTCATCTTCATCGTCATCGATATACGTTACGGTGTGCCCAAGGCCTTCCATGAAGGCTTTGAGGGCATCGTCCTCTACTGCTGTCATCGAGGAGACAAATAGAATATTTGCCCCTCTGGTTGCAGTAGCCGAAAGACTAAGTACTACCACCAGACAGAGTAAAGGCATTAGAAATTTTTTCTCAAACATAATTCTTTCCTCCAAATAAAGTTTTTAGTTCCCAAACTAAGAATTCTCAAAGAACAACAACGCTACAGAAACCAGCAGAAATCAATTTGGGACATAATAATACTCCTTCTAAATAGTTAACATAATTAGGTTTTGGCCACACACCAAAACACTCGTTGTTTCCGAAAAGCAAATAAACAAAGATTACACACTTGGCTGTACCAGTCTTGAACAACATTGCACAGGCAAGGAAGAACCTTCACCACATCCTGTGCTTGTAAAAAATGACTTCATTGTATGAGATGGCTTTTCAGCCGCCTCCGTGAGGAAGCTATCTTTGAGCTGTAAGTTGAAATAAAGATACTCTGCCTCCAAGTTATCAACCTCACTCCAACTCTGTCCAACACTTAAAATTCTTTAGGTATTTGCCCAAGAGCTATGGATATTTGATACGCCAGAAATTCAAAAACTACAACTTCCAACATTACCTTTTATAACACATTAGCCGACTTTTCGTCAAGGAAAATTTTTAATTTATGTATTTGTAGGTGTTCTTGAGAAAATTGTTGAGAAACGCGGAAAAAACACGGGGACATCGCACATTTGGGGCGGCTTCTTCAAGTTTTGGAAAATGCGTTTAAGAAAAGTCAGTGATTATGGACATTTTCGTTGCTATTAATTGTCCCCCCGAAAAACCTCGTCCGCCTTATCATTAAAGGACTTACGTAAACTTGCCATATGTAGTTGATTCTACTATTCTGACAGTATGGATACACTAAGAAACCTTCTGACAAACCTCTGCCATCTTCTTGTTTGCGTTTGTGAAACGTTTCGATATGGTCTGACTTTCCTGCGGGCTATCCTTTGTTCCAGGGCGGTACTGGCTGCCAAGTTACTGGCAGTTGAAAGCCAACTCGCTGCTTGCAAACA
>Ga0307378_10000314_pt1 | contig 89370 bp, 66 predicted proteins | sample UN1MG_FD_202238 | JGI IMG/M metagenome (GOLD analysis project Ga0307378, IMG submission 202238) | Soil microbial communities from Risofladan, Vaasa, Finland - UN-1 | ecosystem: Environmental > Terrestrial > Soil > Coastal area > Acid sulfate soil | place: Finland: Risofladan, Vaasa | collected... | reverse complement strand
TCACTTTTGGGATTGAGTAAAGAAGATCGCCAGTAAGTCGTGTAAAGATTGTACAAGCTGGTAATAAACGGATCATCGAACTCGATTCGTTCATCTGCAGTAATGAAACGTTTTTCATACTTTTCACGCAGTGCAGTGAATTCACTTTGATTCACGTCTTCAACGGTGTCAAGAACAGATAGGATTGGTCGGATGTCCCCTGCTACAGCTTTCCCATATGCTTTATCTAAATCTGTCTTTATGCTGTTCCCAAGAACAGAGCTACATTGGAATAAAAGTACATATATGACTATTAAAAATGTTCGATTCATTATATGTTTTCCCATTTAGCGAACTATGTATATATGGTGTCCGTATAAAACTCCTGACCTCTATGAGCCTCAGTATAACACCCCTTTGCCCAAAGTCCATAAGTAATCCCTTGGAAACGACTTAGGCCGGTTCTCCTTCTTATTAGGCCTCTTATATGGTTTCCGTATAACATCCCGAACTTCTCGTCATTCAGAGGAATCCCAGCCGCTGTTGTACCCTCATAAAATACAAACAAATTTTGGTCTGTCAAGAAGAAATTGACAAGTAAATAAGTGTTTTCATTTCGCTTAATATAATGATTTGACTTAGGCAACGGTGTACTCAACCGTTTTAATCCTTGGATTATCACTTAATTTTGGACAATTCGACAAACCAATTGCATCTAAGTTGCTTATCTCTGGCCGATAAACCTCATTTAAGCGACAACCTTGAACAGCCTAACCTTCCCATTCACCCTCGCCCGCTCAGACCTTATAAGGCCTGCTCCTACGATCCTGTTTTGTCATTTGAGTTTTGTATTTGTTTAGAGCTTCGGATTTAGTGTTTAGTGCTTCGAGATACGCAATACGCGATACGACACCTGTCCCGATGTCTTTTATCGGGATACGCAATACGAGTGCCGTGTCTCGGACATTTATTTAAAATCTACTTGAAATCAAACTCAAAATTTGGTATAATACGCAAATGTTTGCCAGCAGGCTAACATAAACCGCCAGCAAGCGAAGATGACATTTCAGTTTGCATGTCGTAAGCCACCGAGTGGCAAGGACTTAGAGCCAGCCAGCACAGACAATTAACCAATGAACTATGAACTATGAACCATGAACTATGAACCAATTACCATTACCCATTAAACCACTAATGATCATCGAGAATTTAACTTTAGCTCACTTTAGGCACTTTAGCTCACTCTTCACTAACTCGCCACCTCTACATCTGTCGAGGATTCTCTACAAATCAGCCCTTTTTATGCAAAACAAACCCAATCTTGTCCGCCGTAGGCGGATTGCAAATGAACGTAAAATCATATAATACAATGGATTATGAAAATATAAGTGATTGGACACTTGGTCAAAACAAACCCAATTCAAACCCAATCAAACCCAATTTTCCAGAGGGTAAAATTGATGCAAAGTGTGTATTTACAAAGGAATATGAAGAAAAATGCGGCTAAGGGCTATGAAAAAACAAAGCCAAAACAAACCCAATCTTGTCCGCCGTAGGCGGATTCCGAAAAGGCCAAAATGAACGAAAACTTATTTGTCACAAAGGATTACAGAAAATAGGATGATTTCGCAGTCCAGAAAAACAAACCAATTCAAACCCAATCACAGCCTGATTTTTTATTGATTCTATAGCTCGGAGGGTATATAATTGTGTAGTTGCCTTGCTGGTTATCTGGAAGAATGGGAGCATGAGCAATAAATTGCGAGTCGCGGCTTATATAAGAGGGACCCCGCCTTGCGGGAACCCAAAGACATATTTTGTCATAAATTAAGGAGGCGAAACATGGTTCATCGAAACGGTTTTACACTCATCGAGCTCTTGGTTGTTATTGCGATAATTGCCGTATTGATGGCGATCTTAATGCCCGCCCTCAATGTTGCGCGTGAGCAGGCCCGTGGAGTCTCATGCTCCGCGAACCAGAAGAACCTTGCCCTGGCCTACATCGCGTATTCCGACGAGAACGACGGCACCGTTTGTGGGGGGCGGGCGATTCACGAGACGGTCAACGATGTGCCCCCATGGGTCATGCCGCCCCTTGATTACTCAGGAGGCAACATTACTCCTATGGCCAGCGGTTCCGTTACCCGCGAGCAACGGTACAATGGACTGAAGGAAGGAGTCCTGTACAAGTACATCAAAGATGTGGGTGCATATCATTGCCCGGGTGACAATCGAATAACAAGGGGGACGAGCTTGGGCAGAGGGTCGGAATTTCTGATTTACCGCAGTTACTCTCTCACGGATTATATGCGGGCGTTTGAAAGTGCCGATCCGAAGAAGCTGTTCAGCTTCAAAAGCCAAGCCAACAAGATGCTCTTCGTGGAAGAGATATACGACGGTGGTGCGGGCAACCATAATCATCATGCATGGTCGTATATTCCACACGACGGCACTTTGTGGGACCCTTTGGGCATCTTTCACAGCAATGCCTGCACATTTAGTTATATGGATGGTCACGCAGACCGCAAGAAATGGGTTGACACACGGACGGTTATCTACTGTACCAGTCGAGCAGAAGCTGCGGCCAAGGGTTTTGGCAAGGGAATGCAGTTCAATCCACCTAACCTTGACCTGGTGTGGCTTGACTCGCACTACCCGGGCAACCAGAACGTTGCTCAGTAACCATTAGGTTTGTGGCCTGGGTGGACGGATGATGTGCTCTTAGAGCTTATCCGAATAACCGGGTCGTTATGAGGCCGAGCGAAAAGTTCGAGGCCAAGGCGGCAGGCCAAAAAGGCTCGGAGGCGTGGTTTTCTCCACGTTGAGAACATTTTTGGCCGACAACGCAGGCATCGGGCTTTGCAGCCGGACGTAATAGAGTGGGTTGTTTGGATAGGCTCTTATTCAGATAAAAGATGTCCCTTTTGCAAATGATTGTAGTGGTCCCGAATTATCAAACTCATACCAATTCTATTTAATGATTATCGAATACCTGACTCTGTCATTCCTGCGAAGGGGCCTGTTGCCAAAGTTCAAAATGAACGTTTTGAGATTGCCGCGCGATTTTTCAAATCGCTCACAATGAACTGAAAACGCACTTTGTGTCATTGCAAGGAGCGCAGCGACGAAGCAATCTCGACTTTTTCAACAAGCCCGAAGGCAGGAATCCAGGCCTTCCCATTTTGTATAATGTATAATTCTTTCGGCAATTTTTAACTATAATTGGTATCATTCAATGATTTCAATTTCTTCCTGTGTATAGGGGCCCTTATTTTGTTTATCTTTCATTGCCTCTTGTTTCGGCGTTGAGAGCCTTTCGAAACAGCCGCGGCCCGTAGTGCGGCGGTTCCTGGCCAAGTTCGTAGCAGCCCAGATCCGGAGCTTTACCGGCGAAACCATCGGTGATCTGCGGAAGGGCGATACCTGCATCGACGACCTTGGCGCTCCTGCGCAACCGCAGGTCGTAGTCGCCGGGTTCACAGGTCTTGCCTTTTTCCGGCGGTCCGGCGTTGACGAAGGTGTCGTAGTTGGCCAAAATGCCGTGCTCCTCGAGCCCAGTTGCCCTGAAGAATTGCTCGATGGACTGATACTGCGCGACGTTCCCGTTGTGGTCTTTCCATCTAAACAGCAATTCGGGCTGGTTGCGGCGGTAAGCGTTGTAGTCCATCGTGCTGTAGGCCGTAAGAGAGCCGGACTCCATCGCGTATTGCGTGCCGCCCATGAACAGGTTATTTCGGAAGTGGCCGTTTTGCCAGATGGCCGGCGGACGAAAACCTTCTCCGGCACAACATGATGTGTTGTTGTAGGCCTCGATGCCGGCGGGATAGTTGTTCAGCTTATAGCTGAGGCTGGTGATTCCGTAGAGCTCATTGCGGATCAGGTAGACCGGCCCGCCATAGAACGGCTGGGTAGACATGCCGGTGTGCGCGTTATAGCAGCGGTTACGATAGAACCGCACGTTGTGGCAGCCGTAATCCGCCTCGAAAGTGTCATCCTGCGCCCAGGAGAGGTCGTTGTTGTAGAAGTCAATGTTCACGCAGTGCTTCATCACGTCATCCTTGGGCGGGCCGAAGTTGTAGATCGCGGCCGAATCGCTGAATCTTGTGATACGGTTGTGGCAAATCACATGACCCTGGCCGTACACGTTGACGCCGGTATGGCCGGGACTCATATAGGTTTTCGGCGGCCGCGGGTACCAGGTTGTGTTGATGCCGACGATATCATTGTCGGCGATGTACCAGTTCCTGGAATTCTCACAACCGGTGTTGATGCCATACACCACATTGTGAATCTTGCATTGGCGAACGACGAAGCCCTCAGAGCCGCCAGGCTTTGAGGCGTAGATAGCCATCCGGGCGTTGCGGAAGGTGAGTCTCTCGAAATGCAGGTGATGTGTTCCGTTGAGGGTCACGATCCGTGACTTGCTGCCGACGCCCTGGCCTTCGAGGACCGCCTCGCCATTGGTAGGGCCGCGGAAAACGATTGGTTTTCCGGGCATTCCGGACTTTTTCAGATCGAACGGTCCCCTGTATACACCCGGGCGAAGCAGAATCACGTCGCCGGGCTTAGCTTCTTTGAAGGCCGCCATGAGCCCCTTCTCAGGAGTAGCCACTATTGTGTCCCCTCCGTTAAACGCCCTCGGCTCCGCCCGCGTTGTCACGCTGACAATCTTCGGCTCCGCCGGCGCGCCGCCATCGGGGTCGGACATAGTGAATCGGACTTCATAAGTCGTCGCCGGTTGCAGAAATAGCACGCTTCCAGCGAACAGGTTGCCCGTGCGGTACGGCCCGTAAACCTGGTTCACCACCTCGTGATGAACTCGCAGCATTGGCAGCCCGTTTTTCCACTCCGCCTCTGCCTTTTTCCTGAACGCGACATTGACCGATGCGTTCCGATTGCTGTCACCCTCGATGTACCACCGGAAGCCCAGGTTCTCGATTGTAGGAGGGTCAACAATGAAGCGCTTCGGTGCGATCTCATCCATTTCGGGGCCAACCGGAAAGCCGACAAGTGGTTTCCGCTGCCGTCGCGCCAGAGCAGAAACAGTCGGCAGCATCAGCACCAGAACGACCGCTGCCGTCAGGAACTTCCCAAAACTTTTCTTTGTCTTGTTTATCATTCTCATAATCTCACTCTATTGTATTCGGGAAATACTATCTTAATTTCAGCAAAATTAACGCCGTTACAAAAATGATTATGACATCCGGAATAAGTAGTATTTCAACAATCATCCCAACTATCATGCTGCCCTTTCGGTGTGCGTTTGATAGTAACAGTGATTGGTACACTCAGCCATCTGTTTCTTATTCTTCAACTTCCTTCTTCGTGCAGATAGATTAAAAATTAGATTAATCATTTTCGTAACTCAGAGATTGCCGCGCAAATACGTGGTTTACTCACAATGACAATCTTTCGTTAGATTATCACAAATTTCGTCAGAATTCAATTTATGTAGTAGAAAACAGCGTGGATTTTATCTCAAGCAGGTTAATGTATAAGTTGAGATGAACTTAGAAGTCAGATTTCTTGTTCCCGCCTTCGGCTGCGCTTGCAATGACAGAAAGAATTGAGAACTTAGAATAAAGAATGAGCAGCTATTGTTAGTTTGAAACTTAATCCTTCGAGTCGGCTGCAGCCGATTGTTATATGGCTGACTGAGCTTGTCCTTATGCAAATATAAGATAAATCATAAAAGCCAAATAAACCAAAATCCATATTTTTACAGCAAGCTCAAATTTTTGATATGTCATTTTCCTTAATATTTTATTACTTAACATAACAGAGAAAGGTAAACATAAAAATACCCAGCCTATCCCGGACAATACATCACTTAGATAATGGGCCCCTAAAAATATTCGTGAGAAACAAACCATTGAAGCAACAAGTACTAAAATACACTTAACCAAAGTATGGGAACGTCCTTTATATTCTGTATAAAAAAGAAAAGGAAGGACAAGTGCCACGCTTTTAGTCGAATGGCCTGAAGGGAACGACGGAGAGCCCGAACGAGTAAAGAAGCTCAGCTCATTTGCATATTCGTGGATCGGACGGGTACGATTTAATATTTCTTTTAGAATGTCGCCGGAAATGCCGGCGACGGCAAAAGAAAAAATTATCAGTAGAAATACCTGTCTTGACTTTTTCAAATTGGTAAATTTCAAAGACAGTGCCAAATGCAGCATATATATAAATACGATAAGGGACATCCCGTATTGTGAAAAGAACCGGTTAATTATAACAAGGCCGTCACTAAAATTAGAATTGTTTAAGGCAAATAAAATGTGCCTGTCTGCTTCAACTTGAAACCACAGAAAAAGAGAGATACCCCAGGATATTAAAAATACGATACTAAAGCTAATCCATTGTTTTTTAGATGTCTTTATCAAATCAACCTGGTATACATTTAACCGGTCATCATCTCTCAAAACTCGACTCCTTCATATTTAGGATTTCCCATGTCCACTTCATAGAAACACTCCTGCTTGCCCCAAGTTCTATAATATAAAAATTTCATATCAATTTCAAAAAAAATCCAGCAGGCTAAACGAACTGTTTCTCAAAAAACACCAAAAAAGCCGACCAGTTACGCCAAGAACCTTCTTCTTCCCACTGTCTTGGCGCATCGCGACCGCTGCCCTTCATTCCGGAACCCGGTTTTTAGCAGTTCCACATATTATTCCGGCCTTGCTGTTATTGCCAAAAAGAGCAATCACCGGATTTTAGGTCAAGGATCTCCCAAAAGAGTATCCTTGAATGCTTCGCCCATTAGGTTCTCCTGTATTTAATAGTCAAAAATGGCTTGAATAGTCTCTAAAGCCTCTTTACTATCAGATTACAGTCTATTTGTCACCATCTACTTGGGAAATACGGGTGACATAAGTTATTGACTTTTCAAATATTAAAAAGTATGTTCCGTGTACAAATCAAAGTGCGAATATTTTTTCTGTCCCACGGGAATGACCAGCAAATTTCAGTGAGTGAGAGAGGTGATAAGAGCACAAAACCTTAGAAGTTCGGGAGTAAGTCTGGTAATATAGACTGTCTAAAGGTTTAGAATGTTGCCAAGCGAATTATTTTGGAAATCCTGGATTTATACAAACACCATATAAACATAGTTCGATGTTTGAAAAAGGAGGCCGAAGAATGAGAAACAGGTCTGTTAGTGTTTTTGGGCTCTTGCTCGGTTCAGCTGGTCTGGTAGTCGCAAGTTGTCTTTTTGCATTGGAAGTTTTTGGTAAGGATCACTCAAAGACTGAGCAGTTTGTGAAGGTCGGAGAACGACCACATGCAGGAGGGACACAAGGGAGTAAACTCTCACCTGCTGTGCAAATGCAGTTTATGCGGCCGAGCCAACTGGAAGAAGCTGCCCGTCGCTTTCCTGTGGTTTATGTCCCCTTTGGCTGCATCGAGTGGCATGGCCGACATCTGCCGCTCGGCACGGATGCACTGAAAGCTCACGGTATTCTTGTCAAGTGTGCGGAGAGATTCGGCGGCGTGGTATATCCTCCGGTGTACTTTCACAGTGGATTCAATCGAGAGCACCTTGTGCCGGTGATTACCGACTTGTTCCAGCGTCTTAAAGCCGCCGGCTTTCGTGTAATCATAGGCGTGTCGGGCCATAATGTTAAACAACAAATTGACATGATCAACAAGGCGCTCGAGCCGGTGGTGGCGGACGGCAGCGTTACCGGAATCGGGCTTTGGGAAATATCGCTCAGCCGGAGTGAGGAATCAAACACTGACCATGCTGCCAAATGGGAGACATCGGACATGATGCTCTTTTATCCCGGGCTTGTGGACCTTTCCGAGCTGGGGACCGGCCCTCTTGCTCCTAAAATGAAACTTCCGGACGGTATTGGTGGGTTGGATCCTCGTAAGCATGCATCGACCGAAGTAGGCGAAAAGAATGTCGATTTGGCTGCCGAGGCCATCGGCAAGAAGGTCAGGGAGCTGCTGGAATCGCTGCCACAAGAGCAAAGGTCCTTCAGACTTAAATCCGTTAGTCCCGAATACTGGTGGATGATCTGAACATTCTTTGCTGCAATGACCGGCGGAAAAACAGAGTGCCTCTTTTTTGTTTTTTAAGTCATCCTGACAGTAGGGGACTAGTCACTCTATATTTTATAGGCAAGGTGAGTGGTGGGAGAAAGCTCTAAGGCGGGTTATTCCACCCTGCCCCCAATCGAGATAAGATGTGAATATGTGCGCAGGTACATCTTGCCATCGGCAACCGCTGGAGTAGCCTGGCTCTTTTCACCTAATGAATTACTCGCCAGCAGCTCGTAGGTCGGGGCCGCCTTAATAACGACAACGTTGCCATCTCTGTTGATACAGTACAGTACCCCGTTGACCCAGATGGGTGAGCCGTAAAACTTACCGCCCGGCTTTTCACACCAAAGCACTTCACCCGTATCAATACGCAGACAAGAGACATCTCCCTGGTCATGAAAAGTAAAGAGCAGGCCATCATTAGCTAAGGATGTGGGGACATATGGTGCGGACTTGCCGGTACATGTGTAAACCACGTCGGGTTGTTTGGAATTGCCTCTGGAGCCGGCTCGAACGGCAACCAACTGTTTCCCCGCCGAACCTTTGCCGCAAGCACCAATTAGCAAATCACCTGCAATAACCGGCGAACTAACAACTCGAGCCGGCAACACCGACTGTAATTCCCATATCACCTTTCCTGTATGGGGGTCCAGGCCGGTTATTCCATGCGCCTGGCTGGTAAAAATCAATTGAGGTTCGCCCGTTTCCGGTGAGTAAACACAAGGTGTTGAATAGGATATCTGGCTGTTTTCACGCTCTCTCGTCCAGCGCGTTTGCCCCGTTTTTCTCTCGAGGGCTATCCAGGCACTTTGGTATTCTTTACCACCTTCCCAATGCTCATGAGTAAAGACCACGATATCATTGAAAAGCATGGGTGATGTCCCCGGGCCAAACCTGGAATATATCCCTGGGAAAGTGCGTTGCCAGATATCACGGCCGCTATGGTCAACGGCGGCGATAATCACCTCCTTACTTGTTTGCCAGAGGACGTAAACGTGGTCGGCATTTACCACAGGTGTAGCAGCAGCGTAGTTGTTGTCTCGATGGTGGCTATAGGCGGTGAGCTTATATTGCTTTTTCCATAAAGTATGGCCGTCGGAAACGTCAAGGGCCAAAAGTATACCTCCAGCCGACTCAGGATTTTCACAGGTCACAAACACCTTATCCTTCCATATCACCGGCGAGCTGTGGCCTCCTGCCGGCAGTTTCACCTTCCAGTTGAAATCCTTCTCTGTCCATTTGACCGGAATCGTTTGGGCCTGACTTATCCCCTGGCCATTCGGGCCGCGGAACCGGGTCCACTCTTGTCCCTGCACCACGGAGGTCAATAATATGCCAAAAAGCAAAGAAAAGCTCTGTCCTGCTGTTCTGTTTATCATGTCCTGCCTTTGTTTTCTATTTGTTAGTTTCTGCCCGAAACCATGGGCCTTACTACCCAAGCATCCATCCCAGCTTCACAATGTTCTCGAATTCATATTGTAGCAGTTGATGCGGTCTCCTCCAATCGAAATAATGGTTCAGTTCCGCAGAGCTCAGATGGGGATTCTTCAGTCTCCTCTGTTTGTGCGGAGGAGTTTACCGCTTCTCTTGTCCCAGATGACGGTGCGGACCTTCATTCGGTGGTCGCCGTGGCAATCCGTGCAGACGATTTCATTGGGATCGGTTTTGTCGAGGCCCAGCTCCGTCCAGCGAACAACGACCTTTTCGGGCGGGACATCATCATCCTCATGGCAGCCTTGACAAGAGAGGTCGGTCTTGTCCGCTTTATGCTTCAACCAGTGAGCGATGATTTTCCTGGGCGGGATATCATGAGCTTTATGGCAGCTTCGGCAGAAGGGGTCAATTTTGTCGGCAGAGTACATGGTCTCAGGAGGAGTAATGTTGTTTTCATCATTTTGGTGTGCAGAAGATTGGCCGTGGCAATTGACGCAGCCAATGTTAACCTTAACATGACAGTTAGCAAGAGACTCAGTCTTGTAATTGGCATGGCACACAAAGCAGGCTGTGTTTTCAACTGCTGCCTGGGTGGTTGCAACGGCAGAAGCTTCTTCCTCTTCGGTTGGTTCGTCAAGGAGCAGCGGAGCACTTGTGTCGACTACAAGGGGAGGAGGTCCTCCTGTAGTTTCTGTCTCGTTGTCGGTTACAGGAGCAGCCTGGATGTCGGCCGGCCCAGACTCGGTTGAACTTGTGCAGCTTAGAAGAGTTGAAGTGGTAAGCGTGAGAAGCACTATAAGTATTTTGGAAAGACCGTCATCTATTTTCATTTGTTGTCCTTATGACGAAGCAGAGGGGAGCACCGCGTATTAGACATATTCCCAGTCTTTTAGCCACTGATAGTTGGGCGGCAGTGAGGCCCAGGCATCATCCATTGCCCTATCGAGCTCGGCTTTCTCCTTCAGGTCGAGCTCGCGACGTTCCTTGACTGCAAGGGTGACATTGTCGACCTGCTGGACGCTGATAAGCCCCGGGATTGGTGCTGTTATGGCCGGGTTGCAGAGGACATAGCGAATGGCCAGACGCGCGAGACGATTGTCTTGTTCAGAGTGTGGGCTGTTCGGCGAACTGTCTCCCTTGAACAGAGAATTGCTGGCAAAAGGCTTAATGCCGAACCAGCCGACGTCGTATTTCTTGAGAGTGGCCCAGAGACCTGATTCATCGGTAACGAGTTTGCTTTTAGCGGTGTATGGGGTCAGGATGACCTCGATCTGGTCGGAGTGCTTTTCGATGATTTTCTTCAGGTCGGGCCTGTCGTGTGATGAGATACCAATGAAGCGGGCACGACCGGTTTTCTTTGCCCAATCGAGGGCTTTGGCAGCCTCTTCGACCTCTGCTGCAGTATGGCGGCTGCTTTCTACAAGGAGGCTGATTCGCCAGAGGTCAACGTAGTCAAGACCTGCTTCTTTCATTCCTTCGTCGAGGCCCTGCTTGAGCTTCTCGGCCGAGCGCCATTCTTCGAAGCGGCTTTCCTTGATGTGCCAGGAATAACCGAAGTACATCTTGTCCCGACGTCCTTTGAGGGCCTTGGCGTAGGCGAGGATTTCTTCGCGGCAGCAAGCGTCAACGTAGTTGATGCCGCGCTCGATGCAGCGGGTGACGATATCATAGCGGTTTTTCTGAAAGTCCTGGCGGTCGATGTCTGTCGTCATCCAGCCTTCCGGCTCGCTGCCGCCTATTATTTTAACGAGGCGCTTCCAGTGACCGCCGAGACAAACGGCGGAAATCATGAGGCCGGTTCTGCCACATCGACGGTATTCCATGTCGGAGCTGTAGTTTAGGATCTTGCGAGTATCCGCCGCGCTCGCACGGTCGGAAAGTGTAATTCCGGCACCAATGGCGGCGCCAACGACAGCACTGTCCCGAATGAACTGACGACGTGAAAGCTTATCAACCATTCCACAAATCTCCTTGCTTGTACCGGTTATTCCGGGATACTGTTTAAACTGACATTTTTCATTTAGCAAGCTCAGAATGACTTCTGCACTTTTCGGCTGCTTATAGTATCATAGATTTACCTGCATTTCAAGGGGATGGTGTATAATTTTCACGGGGTATTCAGGTTTGATGAATCCCGCCCGTCGAAGAAGGGACGGGATGAAGTCATCGAGTTGAAGGTTGTTTCTACAATTGCTCGATCAATCCGCAATTGACCTCTTCGAGCGAGCTCACGACCAGGGCGGCTTTCGAGAAGTCATTGCTCATCGTATGTCTGTTCGGCACGGCTATACACTTCATGCCGGCCGCATCTGCCGCCAAGACTCCCTTTTCTGCGTCTTCGATCACGAGACAATGCTCCGGTGGTGTGTTCATTTCATTTGCGACATAGAGAAAAATGTCCGGGTAGGGTTTTATACGTTCCACATTGCTCTTGGTGGCCACACATGAGAAGAAATCCACGAAAGCGAGCGCATTGAGCACGGCATAGGCGTCCTTAGGATACGAAGACGTGGCGAGGCCCATCAGTTTCCTGCCCTGCAGCGAGGAGAGCAGCTCAGTTGCTCCAGGCATAGGCTCAACGCCTGAAGAGACCAGCTTCTCGTAAAGACGAGCTTTTTCGCGGCGAACGAAGTTTGGATCGACCGCCAGATTCCTCTGTGCTATGAATGCGTCAATGCCTTTTCCACAACGAATCCAGTGATGTTCGTACTCCTTATCCGACAACTCTATGCCCAGCTCAGAAAAGACTGTTTGATAGGCGCTCTGATGTAGCTTCTCTGTATCAGCCAGCAGACCGTCCAAATCGAATATCACGGCGGAAATCATATAATGTTTCAATAAACTAATTCACTTAACAATAGGGCAATGGCAAATACGATAAATCTGATAAATGTACTCATATTATCAATCCTGTTGTTGAGCTTTCAGTGCTGAGTCATTCCTGAAACCGCCACTTTGTGCCAGCACTTTAATCTCTTTTTTGTACCACCTGACAACAATGAATCCCCCTATGACAGCCGACAGGCAACAGATTCCTGCCTTGTCAAATTTCAACAGTATTGAATAGCCAATAGCAAGGGAGATGCCGTAACAGAGCATAATTCCGCCTATGACATCAATTATTGTAGATAGAGACAATGCCTTGCCGGGCAGCTCTCGGATGTCACTGCCAAGAATCCCCCAGAAGCCGCCCGGCCGGATCTTGCGATAGAAATCTTCGAGTTTTTCTTTCGACACAGCGGGTGTGAGGAATGTTACTATTATGCTTATCGGCACAACGATACCTGTCAGGAAAGCTATCTTGATTTCAAAGGGCATCTCAGGCCAGGGGTATCCGAACAGCACAACGCTTTCGGGAATGAACGGATTGGCAAACCCAAGTACCAGGCCCAGAGAAAGTGCTGTGATCTCCGTATAAGCGTTTATCCGCCACCAGAACCAGCGGGCAACACTAATCATACCCCCTCCAACCATAATGATAGCAAGAAATTCCCACACCGCTGAAACCGTAAGTTTTCGCCAGGAAATATACACAGCGATGCCAACGCCTGCGGCCATCATAAAGACAACAACGAGCTTGGTTACAATCATATAATGTCGCTGCGTCGCATCTTTCTTTATAAAACGCTGGTACACGTCCATCATGATGTAAGATGCCCCCCAGTTAAGATGCGTATCTATCGTTGACATGAAAGCGGCGAGAAAGGCTGTAACGAGCAGACCTTTAAGGCCGTACCCCAGATATTCTTTCATTACCAGAGGGTATGCGTGTGTGTCATTGTAAGGTTCGGTCAGTGTCGGGAAAAGCACGATAGATACAAGGGCTACAACTATCCATATCCACGGTCGGCAGCATTGAAAGATGGCGTAGAATATCGTTGCCAGAACCGCGTGGCGTTCATTTTTACAGGCGCTCATACGCTGCATATTATAGCCGCTGGCATCGATCCACCACAGTACGAAGATGTATATCAGCAACTTTACCAGGTCGAGGTCGAAGCTTTTGAAATTGGGAAAAATGGAAAGCGTTCTCGGGCCGTAACCTTCAGTGGCGGCGATTGTATCTAATACGTAGCGAAGTCCTCCGACCTTTACCACTGCGATAACAGCAAGAGCTATCATGCTGAAAGTTGCGATAAAGAACTGAATAAAGTCGGTTACGACTACCCCATAGAAACCGGAAAATGTCGAATAGACCAGTGCTACAAACGTGCATATCCCGATAGCCCACCACTTAGGTATATCCGTCATAGTCGTAATAATGCTGCTCATGGCAAATATTACCCAGCTGATAATGATGAGGTTCTGTACGATGCCGGCGAAAAGCGCCCTGAACCCGCGCAGAAATGCCGCAGACTTGCCCTCATATCGTAACTCGTAGAACTGTGCGTCAGTGATAATAGCCGCACGCCGCCAGAGCCGTGAAAAGAGGAATATGCCAACAATAAGCGTCAGCACGGCGACAAACACCCACCAGATTCGTTGAAGTCCGTCCGTGCGTGTTATTTCTGTCACTACCAGCGGCGTATCCGATGCGAAACTGGTAGCGACCATCGAGATGGCAATCATCCACCACGGAAGGGACCTGCCGCCGAGGAAATAATTCTCGGAACTTTGCGAGGCCCTTTTGGAAAAGTAAATCCCCGTGCCGAGGGCAAAAAGCATGTAGGCGGCCATGATCGCATAGTCAAGAAATTGTAAACGTCCCATCCCTGAGTACCATCAAATCTGTTTGGGTCTATCTATTTTGCATTATCAAGTGTCTCACGGAGACATCTTTTTCTGACTGTCCCTGCCTCTATGAGACCGCCGGAAATGATAACATAATGAATAAGAGTTGGCCAAGATGAACATCTGGGTTTGCGTCATTTTTGCGTCATTCGCCGGTGCTTAACTACCTGTCCACCCGAAAAAACTCATTCGATGGATATAGGAAGTCGGAATCGGTGAAATCTAAGAATCGCTGGTTAGGGCATAAAAGTAAGTGGAGTTCTGTACAATAAGCTGGAGAATCGGCAGACAATCTTAATATGACTATCAGATTTAGTAACTTCCGTTATCAGTGTCCGCCGCCATGCATCATGTCCACAGCATGGGGCAGGACGTCTAAAATTATCTCCAATGATTCTTTAACGCCTTTGGGGCTTCCTGGCAAATTGATAACAATCGTCCTGTTGCAAATTCCCGCTATACCTCGTGAAAGAATGGCATTTTTGGTCTTTTTAAGACCTTCAGCCCTCATTATTTCGCCTAAGCCAGGAATTATTCTCTCACACACGGAGGCAGTAGCCTCCGGCGTAACATCGCGGGGCCCCAGCCCTGTCCCGCCCGTAGTAAAAACTATGTCAATGTCTGCTTTATCAGAAAAATGCTTTAGTTCATTGACTATTTTCTCGTGATCATCGGCTACAATTTTCTTCCGGCATATCTCAAATCTGTCTTCCGGCAGAATATCTTTGATGGTTTGTCCGCTTATATCCTCTCGTTGTCCCTGCGCACAACTGTCGCTGACCGTCAATATAGCTACTCTAATCATTATCAGTAATGACCTCTATAACGTCACCAACATTGATTTGACCGGATTTGGTTACCTTCGCAAAAATACCTTCGCGCGGCATAATGCAATCGCCCACCTGCTCGAAGATTTCACATCGACTATGGCATTTCTTCCCAAACTGTGTAATTTCAAGCTCGACATTTTCACCGAGCTTAAGTTTACTGCCAACGGACAGCTCGAGCAGCTCAATACCTTCTGTCGTGATATTCTCGGCAAAATTACCCGGCGAGACTTTTGCGCCCTTTGCAATCATCTTCTCTATGGATTCAACGGCCAGTAAGCTTACTTGTCTGTGCCAATTACCCGCATGAGCGTCTCCAACAACGCCAAAGTCAGCTTTCAGCTCGGCTATAGGCACATTTACTTTTTGTGTACCTTTTTCTTTCGAAACCGATATCGCTTTAATCGTGCCTTCTGTAATCGCCACTTTTTCCACCTGTTTTTTCGAGCAGCTTAACTTCGTTAATTGTCATTGCCTTGCCGGTATATTTGAGCATATCATAAATGGTAAGACAAGCTGCGGCTGCCCCTGTAAGGGCCTCCATTTCAACACCTGTTTTGCCTGAGGATTTGACAGTTACACTTACATTGACCGATTTGTCTGTTTCATTCAGAGTAAAATCAACCTCCACCGCTTCAATCAGGATTACATGACACATCGGGATTATTGCCGGTGTTGATTTTACCGCACTGATAGCTGCTATTTTCGCTGTCGAAAGTACATTGCCCTTGATACAAGTGCCTTGCCTGACAGTTTGAAAACCTTCCTCGCCAAGAAGAATAGAACCGCTTGCCTTTGCAGTCCTTATTGTAATATCTTTGTCGCTTACATCTATCATGCCACAGTTCTCAACCTCCGACTTTGCACATAGAAAATCCTTCTTTAAGCGAGTTCACTTTTGTATAGTTACCCTTTTCGCTGATTATCCTTTTCAGCAAATCCCGTATCTGCCGGTCAGTTGCCTGGCCCCGGATTAGTCTTTTAAGGTCGTAGGTATGAGCCGAATACAAACATGGCTTAATTTTTCCATCGCTGGTCAACCGAAGCCGATTGCACGAGCGGCAAAATATTGAAGACCGACCGCTTATAAAACCTACAGCTCCGGCTGAATTTCTAAACTTGAAATTCAAAGCAGGGCCGGGGCTGTGCTCCATAACGACACTGGAAAGAGGTCCATATTTGCGCTCGATAATAAAACGAACATCTCTGTTGGGTAAATATTCACTTGCCGGATTTGTATATTTGCCGGTTGGGCAGTACTCTATGAACCTGACAGTGACCGGTAAATGAACGCTCATTGCTGCAAGTGCTAAAATCTGCTCTTCGCTGTCGTTAAGGCCTTTTATTATAACGCTGTTAATCTTAACGGGCGTCAGACCAGCTTCTATTGCTTTGTGAATACCTTTGGTTACTTTCCGCAGCAGATCGAAGCCCGTAATTTTTTTGTAACTTTCTCTTTCCACCGAATCCACGCTAATATTAATCCGCTGTAAGCCTGCGGCTTTGAGTTGTGCGGCCAGAGGTTCAAGAAGCACGCCGTTAGTTGTAAGTGCCAGGTCATCAATGTTCGGTATTCTCGCGAGTTTTTCAACTAACCGGACAATATCTTTTCTAACTAACGGCTCGCCACCTGTAAGACGAAACTTGTTTATACCGCATTCTGCAAATAATCTGGCGATACGTTCGATCTCTTCGAATCGCAAAATCTCCCTGGGCTCAATACACCCGCAATCACCCAGAGGATTACAGTAAATACACCTGAGATTGCATCTGTCGGTAACTGAAATTCTAAGATAGTCAATACTCATCAATTACAAGACCTAAAAAACTATTTTTCATTCAAATCAGCCTGACCGGGACAATCGTTCCCTTTTCAATTTCCGCGACACCAACACCAATACTGACCAGACCGTCCGCTATACAGAGCGCGTTAATATGAGCCGAACCGTGATATTCAACAGGTTTCAATGTGCCGGTATCTGTAATAACAACAGGAATCCAGCTTTGCCTTTCAGTATTCTTTCTCCTTAGGGATTCTCCCAGAGGTATCTGACTAACGGGATGTGTGTAATCATGACCCATCAGCTTATAAAGAAAAGGCTTAACCAAAAGTTCGAACTGCACAAATGTCGACACCGGATTGCCGGGTAATCCAAAGCAATAGACCTTTTCTGATACACCAAAGACCGTGGGCTTTCCGGGCTTGACGGCGATCTTTTCGAACAGAAGGTCGATATTGTTTCGCTTGAATATTCCCGGCACGAGGTCGAAATCTCCTACCGAAACGCCGCCGGAGACAAGAACCACATCGTTTTCCTCAACCGCTTTTTTGAACATCTTGTCAATGGCGTTGTCCGTATCTTTGGCGATGCCGTAATTTTTCGCGACTGCACCCGTGCTTTCAATCTGTGCAGCAAGCTGGAAAGCGTTGCTGTTTCTTATTTGCGATGGCCCCGGCTTGGACGCCGGCTGAACCAACTCATCACCCGTTGCGAAAACCGCGACCCTCGGCCTTTTCGAAACCACCGGCTGTGTACAACCAACCGTAGCGAGAACCGCAATATGCTGCGGCCTGATACGACTGCCTTTGTGCAGAACAACCTCGCCGGCTTTGATGTCTTCACCTTTTAGGCAAATGTGGTCGGGTGTATTTTCACCGATAAAGCGAACGGTACTTGCTGTCGGATTTTCGGTAAACTCAACCATTATGACGCAATCGGCACCTTTTGGCACTGCGGCACCTGTCATAATCTTGGCGCACTGGTTCGGCTCGATTGCCCTTTGAGGGAGTGTCCCTGCCTGAATCGTTTCGATTATAGTAAGCTCATTGGCAAGGTCCTCTCGGCGACAGGCGTAGCCGTCCCGAGTTGCTTTGTCAAAAGGCGGCATGTCAATGTCCGATTTGACATCCTCAGCTAATATCCGGTTAACCGCATGGGCAATATCAACATGCTCGCTGCCGAGCTGCCGAGCAGAATCCAAAACGATTTTAAGAGCTTTCTCAAACGGCAACATTGTTTTTCTCTTTGGCAAGATTTCCCCCTTGTCTTCTGTCGAAGACAGAAAAGGGGGTCGTTCATTTCAGGTTTTTCGAAATCCTCAAATCAAATGTCTCAATATCACCAACACCCTGTAAAGATTTAACCATACCAATAGCAGTTTGGGAAATAAAATTCTCAACAAATATCATCAAGCAACCTCTTCAAATTTAGGGTGCCCACCCTACGAAGTCAACTACCGCTCGAAGATGGAAGATGATCCTCAGGAAAATCATGGCATATCCGAGGATATCAAGGACACAATACAGGAAAGTATGAAGGTTTGGCCGAAAGTTTCTTGTGGTGCTAATATCGTTAAGATAGTACAATTAGAACCATGTTGCAAGTCTATGAAAGTCCTGCAATAGACAAGTAGTATCAACTTTTTCACAGGGACAGGATAATGACTTTGAAGACCGTCAAGAATTATGTTAATGGCCGGTGGGTTACACCTGAGAACAACGGCTATTTAGATGTTGAGAACCCAAGTACGCGAGAGATTATCGGTCAAACGCCACTGTCAACCGCTGCCGAAACAAATCGAGCTATCAATGCTGCCGCCGAGGCGTTCAAGACCTGGAGTCAAACTCCGGTTGCCCGCCGGATTCAGCCTTTATACCAGCTGGACACTTTGCTTCGCGAAAACGAAGAAAAAATCGCCCGTACCCTTGTCGAGGAGATGGGAAAGTCCCTGCCGGATGCACGGGCTGAAATGAAGCGTATCTTCGAGAATATTGAAGTTGCCTGTAATATGCCTGTGTTGCAGCAGGGAGACAAGCTGATAGGTGCATCCTACGATATTGATGGTGAAGTAATTCGGCTGCCGTTGGGTGTTTTTACAATGATAGCACCGTTTAATTTCCCGGCCATGGTTCCGTTCTGGTTTTTACCTTATGCTATTGCTACCGGTAACACCTATGTGGTCAAGGCCTCGGAGCAAGTGCCTTTGACGATGCAGTTGATTACCGAATATATAGACCAGATTGGTTTGCCCAAAGGGGTTTTCAATCTTGTCAATGGAGATAAGGTTGTTGGACAAACCTTTGTTGAAAATCCCCTCGTAAAAGGTGTTTCCCTGGTTGGCTCTACACGAACGTGTAAAATCGTGTCCGAAAAGTGTGCCCAAAACCATAAGCGTTGTCAGGCAATGGGCTCAGCTAAAAACCATCTTGTGGCTATGCCGGATGCAAAGGTCGATGATATGCTGCGCAATATGATTACATCCTGTTATGGTTGTGCCGGACAACGCTGCATGGCGGCTTCGGCTATAGTTGGCGTCGGAGACGATATGTACAAAACTATCTGTGAGAAGTTTATTGAAGAATCCAAAAACGTTCTGGTTGCCAATCCGCTGGACCCGAAGGTGGTCGACGAACCTATGGTCATGGGGCCCGTGATTTCAGCTAAGTCAAAACAGTTTATTCTCGATATGATAGAAACCGGTATAAGGGAAGGTGCTACTCTGGCCCTTGATAGACGCGATATCGTGGTGCCCGGCTGTGAAAACGGCTACTTCATCGGCCCAACCGTATTTACGGATGTAAAGCCGGGAATGAAGATTCACAGTACCGAGATATTCGGCCCGGTAGTGGTTGTCCTCAAGGCCGAGTCTCTCGACGAAGCAATAAAAATCATCAACGACCTTGAGTATGGCAACGGCGCATCGATTTACACTCAGAACGGCTTTTACGCCCGCAAGTTCAAGCTCGAAACAGAGTGCGGAATGATTGGCATAAATGTCGGCATCCCGGCACCTGTGGCGTATCTGCCTTTCGGCGGGATGAAGGCCTCACAGTTCTCAGATATCAAAGCTCAGGGCAAGGCGATTATTAAATTCTTCACGGAAGACAAGATTATTATCGAGAGATACTGGCCAGAGAGTGGTTAAATTACTTAGAGATACCAATCGTAACTTAGCTCAGGAGCATCATAAACTTCAGTAAAAGGCCGTCCCAGCTCCTCACAAAGTGACTGTAATCGTCGCATTCGCTCATACCCGACATTCTTTAGAAAATTGTTTCGCGCTTTGCTGTCCAGTGTCACCGCCTCCTTCCAGACGGCCCGTCCCGCCATCACACCACTGGCCCCCGCCTCACAGGCAACGCGCACCTGCTTCAAAAAAGTATCATAAGAAACACCGGCCGACAATAATACCCAGGGAACCTCACTTGTTTGTGTCAACTCTTCACAGGCATCGCGCCAGACATTTTCATCCGGTTCGATGCTCACGTCCACGGGAAATTCCGCTTTGAGAATATCAGCACCTAACGGGACCAGACGGCGCGCGGTTTCAATTACCACCTCACGTCTTTGTTCGGGCGGTAAAGGCCTATTCAAACCGTCAGAAGTGCATGATAAAGGCTCAAGGAAAAAAGGAATCTCATATTGCGCGCAATCCCGGGCCACTTTCTGAACAAGCGTTTCACGTTCCTTTGCTTCCGGGCCCTCTGGATGATAGTAAAGTAACATTTTCGCGCCTGACGCTCCCATACGAACAGTCTTTTCAACCGACCAGTTCTCAACCAGTCTTGTCGTTCGATTTAAGGGGTCGCCGGTCGAGCCGGTATCCAAAGCAACGATCAACCCGGTGTTACCGGGCATCGAGCCATCCGCCACACATTGCCCGGCGGATGTTTCCGGATCCAGCAGAATTGCCGATGTCACCGGTGCCAAATGCCGCACAATATCTCTTTTAAGGGCGGTTAATGCCTCATTTGTTTTACCCTCAGGTGATTCTTTTGCCAGCGAAAGACGAAGCGGGCCCCGGTGGTCGATAGCCACTATGGAAAAAGTACCTGTCGAATTGGCGGTCTGCTGCAACCTCCGCCATTTACCAATGGTCATTGCCATAGTTGAACACCTCCAGTTAAACTCCCTGCGCTCGCAGATATTCACGGTTCCTTCTGGCACTTTCCTTCGGTGAGCCCATGCCGGGCAGGACATCCTGTTCTACTACCACCCAGCCGTCGTAATCCCTCTGTTTTAACCAGTTCAGTACCGCCGGAAAATCAACACAGCCCTGACCAAGCTCACAAAAAACTCCCTGTCGAACCGCCTCGAAATAATCCCAGCCTTCATCGCGTGCTCTATCAGCGATTTGGGGATGACAATCCTTAAAGTGCATATACCAGATGCGTTCGGCAAAAAGTTCGAGACCCTCAAGCACAACCTTCGGGTCGTTTTTTCCGGAACCATAAGTGTAATGACCGGTGTCAAGCACCAGACCCAGTAAATCCGGATCGGTAATCTCAAGTAAATGACCGACCTCATCGGGCCTTTCCACAAAGCCGGCACAATGATGATGAAACACGGTACGCAAGCCTGTTTGCGACTTCACCGCTCTGGCGATATCTTCGGCGCCACGGGCGAAAACTTTCCACTGCTCATTGTTCAAGCTCATTTTTTGATTTGTACGACCGGCATTTTTGGTCCGAACCGCATCGGTCCCGTTATCGTCGGCAAGCGCCAGAAAAAGTAACTGTTTATACCCGCCCTTTTCAGCGACATCGGCCAACAAGCGGGCAATTTTTAATGATTCGGCCACTCCGGCTTTATGAGCATCGGCATCCTTCAACGCTACCGGCACAAAGGCACCAAGCATAACCAAGCCACGTCCGGCCAATTCGGCATATAACTGCTCGGGCTTGACATGCATGTAACCCCAGTCACCCAGCTCGGTTCCGCCGTAGCCGGTTTCCTTTAATTCATCGAGCATCTGCCCGTATGGTACTGCCCGGCCCTCGAATCCTTCAAATTCCAAAGAGCCCCAGGAGCATGGGGCGTTCGCAATACGAATTTTTGACACGCAATACCTCCCCTTGCCATCTCGAATATTCATAGACCAATTTGTCATTCTGAACGAAGTGAAGAATCTCTTCCTGCACGAGTAAAATTATTCTCGTTTGTAGGTGAGATGCTTCCCCTTTGACTTCGCTCAGGGCTAAAGGCTATTTTGCTCAGCATGACAACTCAAAATCTGCCAGTTCAAGTTAAAAGTAAAATCGCTCCAGTTTACTTTTTTGTTCCCATTCCTTGCGGGCTTTTTTAACACTGTCCATCTCGCTTACTTCCGCCACCGGCACATCCCACCAGCTTTCATAGCCGGGCACACCCACATAACGGTCGTTCCGGATATAGATTACCGTGGTCCGCTCGGTCTTCTTGGATTCTTTGAACGCTTCAACAAAATCATCATAGCTCTTGCACTCAAAAACGTGAGCACCCAATCCACGGGCGTTCATGGCAAGATTTACAGGTAGCGCTTCAACCTTACCTGATGCATCATCAGGAAGCTTGTTATCACTGGGAAAAGCATAACGTGTGCCAAATCCTTCCTGGCCCAGAGAACGGCTGAGTCCGCCGATGCTGTTAAAGCCCCGGTTGTCCATCAGAACAATAGTGAGTTTATATCCTTCCTGTATGGAAGTGACAATTTCATTGCACAGCATCAGGTAACTGCCGTCGCCCACCATTACAATCACTTCCCGCTCGGGAGCCGCCATTTTGATCCCCAGCCCGCCGGCAATTTCATAACCCATGCAGCTATAGCCATATTCAAGATGGAAATTCTTCGAATGTCTGGTACGCCACAATTTATGCAGGTCACCGGGCATACTACCAGCGGCGTTTATCATTACCGCGTCGGGTTCGCTCAACTCATTGACCGCGCCGATTAACTCACCCTGACTCGGCAGAGGCTTATTTCGAATCGCGTAAATTCTATCCACTTCTTCCTGCCATTCCTTATGCAGTTTCTGAGCTTTTTGCTGATAGTCCTTCTCGACATGATAACCTTCCAGCAATTCCGTTAATTCTTCAAGAGTTACACGCGCATCCGCCAGTAATGGTAATGCAGAATGCTTATACGCGTCAAATTCTGCGACGTTAATATTGACGAAACGAACATCAGGATTCTGAAAAGCGGTCTTGCTCGCCGTGGTAAAATCACTATAGCGTGTTCCAATACCAATAACCAGGTCCGCCTCGCGCGCTATACGATTTGCGGCAAAGTTCCCCGTCACACCTATCGCTCCCAGGTTCAGTTTATTATCATAGAGCAGGCTGCCCTTGCCCGCCATTGTTACCCCAACCGGAATACCCGTCTTCTCAACAAACTGCTTAAGAACTTCTTCAGCACCGCTGTAAATAACTCCACCTCCGGCGATAATCAAGGGACATTTAGATTCGCGTATCCACCGAGCAGCTTCTTTTAGAGCCTTGCTGTCGGCACGATTGCGCGGGATGTGCCAGATACGTTTATTAAAAAACTCGACCGGATAATCATGCGCTTCCGTCTGGGTATCCTCAGGCAGGGAAAGAGTCACCGCCCCTGTATCAGCCGGACTGGTGAGCACACGCATGGCCTCTGGCAATGCCGTTAATACCTGGTCAGCCCGGTTGATGCGGTCCCAGTATCGGCTGACCGGCTTAAAACAGTCGCTTACTGATATATCCTGGGTAATTTCCGATTCCAATTGCTGCAGAACCGGCGCTACGTTGCGACGCGCGAATATATCACCCGGCAGCAGCAACACCGGAAGATGATTAGTCGTCGCCACAGCCGCTCCGGTAATCATATTTGTCGCTCCCGGGCCAATTGATGAAAGACAGGCAAACGTCCCCATTCGATTTTTCATCTTGGCATAGGCGGCCGAAGCATGCACCATCGCCTGCTCATTACGGGTCTGGTAATAGCGAAATTCCGGATATTGTTGCAACGCCTGCCCTATCCCGGATACACAACCATGACCAAAAATACCAAAACACCCCGCAAAAAAAGGTTGTTCCTCACCATCACGCTCTACATACTGCCGAGTGAGGTACTTAATCAACGCCTGCGCCATTGTTAAACGAACAGTCTTAGCACTCATGTCAAAACCTCCAAAAGCTATGCCTTATATTTTCTATCGCTTATTTGTTTATTACTTTCTACAAACGTTATTCAAGCCCTCCATAACCTTCGACAAAGGCCATTACCTCTTCATAGGTAGGCATAAAATTGGCGCAACCATGTTTGGTAACGACAATCGCCCCACAGGCATTACCCATTCGTCCGGATTTGTACCACCCCCATCCTTTGACATACCCATAAAGAAAACCGGCGGCAAAGGCATCTCCCGCCCCTAAAATATTTGTCACTTCCACCGGGAACCCCGGTGCATCGATTTGTTCGATTTTGCCGTGCTGGTCCACGAGATGGACACAAACACCCTGACTGCCTTTCTTTTGCAGCAGTGCTTCCGGCCCCATCGAAAGCATTTTACGAATCGCCTGGTCCACATCCCCCCGGACCTGTGTGTCCGAAACGGAATCCGTCAGTTCGATATGACTGACATCCGTTAACATAGCGGCATTTATCTCATCTTCTGTTCCAATCACAACGTCCGCCAGCCGAATCGCCGTACGTACCACCACGCCAAACGCCCTCGGGTCATGCCACTGGTCGGGACGAAAATCTATATCAAGAACAACTTTTGTCCCCGCTTGGCGGGCCAGCTCAGCGGCAAATAATGTCGCACTGCGACTCGGCTCAAGGGACAAATTTGTGCCTGCAAACTGAAACACTTTGCTGTTCGAAACCGGCGCATTAAGAACGTCATCTATCGTCAATGCAATATCAGCACAATTGTCACGATAATAAACCAGAGGAAAACTGTCCGGCGGCTCTATGCCCAGAACAACCGCGCTGGACCGCTTGCCGGGCTTACGGCAGATAAATCGTGTCTCCACTCCTTCTTTTTCCAGAAATTTCAGAATAAAATCCCCAACCGGGTCCTGGCCAAGCCCCGTTAATAAAGCGGTCTTCAGTCCCAGTCTTCGCCCTCCTACACTGATGTTCGTCGGCGAACCGCCGACATACGCAGCGAAACTGGTAATATCCACAAACGGTGAGCCAATATCATTACTGTAAAGGTCGATTGATGAGCGTCCCATATGAAGCGTGTCGTATGTCCGTTCAGTTTCACTCATATAATACTCCTTTAAACAACGACTGATACGTAACTCGGAGCAAATTAATATAACGGAAGCCGATGGTCTTTTTGCTTGTAAGTATCTTTAACCCAGGTGTACCTCGGGTCATCCTGATTAGCGAGCGTCTGGGCGCTGCCTGCCAGCACATTCAAATAGTAAGTCGTATATCCCGGGGCGCTCACCACGGGATGATAACCTTCCGGCACCAGAACAGCACAGTTATTTTCCGCCCGAACCAAGGCGTCAATGGGATGACCTGCCTTGTGAAGAGAGGATGTTTCGTCGGTGTACACCCGCTGGTAGGCATAACCTTCGGGCTTGTCAATTTTATAAAAATACACTTCCTCCAGATCGGCTTCGCGCAGATTACCCTGGTCATCTTTTAGGTGAACATCATGTTTGTGAGGTGGATAACTGCTCCAGTTGCCGCTGGGAGTATAAACCTCGACCAGCACAAGGCGGTGGACCGGCGAGCCGGAAGGCAGTAAATCATTAATCTGACGACTAACGTTGTCACCTCCCCGTACCGAAATTGCTACATCCTCAGGTTTAATCAGGAATGGTTCATTATCCTGGTTGGTCGGCACCCAGGCTACGGCGTACTCACCACTCTCCTTGGCTGTAATTGTGAATTTGCTGTGCCGTGGTAGATACAATGCATGAGCTGCGCCTTCAAAAACATTCTTACGCGCGCCGATACCGGACCACTGGCCTCGATTCGAACGAACTGTATAGCGCCCGCTTAAATTCACGATAACCAGCTCGTTCTCACCGCTCGCAAATGACCAGCTCTGATTGGCCGCAAGTCGTCTGGCCTGAAAGGAAATATATTCCCAACCCGCCTGTTCAGGCGTGATGGACAAAATTAAATCCGGGTCATCCGGATAAGCGCCGGGCTTAACTAAAATATTGTCCGAGGTATATTGCACTTATCAAACTCCCAAAATACTTAAACAAGGCTGAAAATCGGCTTACACATTTCATAAAGAATTTCGAATTATCAGTAATGCAGGCAGAATTCCTTCATCGGGGTATCATTATACGAAAGAATCCCCCGTACGCCACAAAAACTCATACGGGTTAGTCAGACTTTGAATAAAATCTTGCCATGTCCTTTGTAGAATCGGGGCCTATAGTAAATATGTAAGTTCGTTATTGGCGAACAGACCCGTGTTTTTTGGTAAACATCAATGTTAAACTTTCCGTCCACGATGTTTTCTGCTAAAATTCGTGCACACATCCTTGTTTTTAATAATTAGATACTACGATAGAAGTTAGGAGTAAAAATTATGAAGAAGGTTATAGGTATAATTGCTCTGGTTGTGATAGCGGCAGTTTTTATCATAATTGGAATCGTCCGCAAGGGGAGCAGCCATGAGGAACGTCGGATCGCGGTAATTCCCAAAGGGACATCATCGGTTTTCTGGGAATCGGTACGTTTAGGAGCGCAAAAGGCGGGTGAGGAATTGGGCTACGAAATTTCATGGAACGGCCCGGAGCTTGAAAGCGATAGGGAAAGGCAAATACAGATAGTCGAAGATTTTATCGCCATGAAAGTTGCGGGTGTTGTTCTTGCACCCAATGGCAGTAATGCCCTGGTGCCTAAAGTGGAAGAAATGTTCGCCAAGAACATTCCCTGCGTAATTATCGACTCGGAAATCAACACGGACAAGTATGTTTCGTTTGCGGCCACGGATAACTATCAGGGTGGTGTAATTGCAGCACGGCGGATGGGAAAGATTCTGGACGGTAAAGGCAAGGTGATAGTGGTGAAGTTTATGCCCGGTTCAGGCTCGACTACCAATCGGGAAAATGGCTTTATTGATACCATCGAGAAAGAATTTCCTGATATTGAAATAGTGGACACGAAATACGGGATGGCCACTGTGGAGACGGCATTACAGGCGGCCGAAGACCTGCTGACCAAACACCCGGAGCTCGATGGTCTTTATGCCTGTAACGCCGGCACTTCCGTGGGCTCGGCGCAGGCCTTGCAGAGCCAGGGTCGAACGGAGAATATAAAGATGGTTGGCTTCGATGCAGAAGAGACGCTCCTCGATAAGCTCAGGTCGGGAGTGATTGATTCGTTGGTGGTTCAGGACCCTTATAAGATGGGATATATAGGAGTCAAGACAGTGGTTGACAAAATCAATGGTAAAGAAGTCCCCAAATTAATCGATACCGGTGTTGAGCTGATAACTGTAGAACGCTTAGAGGAACCCAAGATCAAGGCTTTACTCAACTTGCAATGATAGCAACTACCGATACAAACCGATTGTCAGATGTAGAAATTGCATTACGTATGAGGGGAATTTCTAAAAAGTTCGGGCCCGTGCAGGCCCTTTCTGATGTCAGTTTTACAGTCCGCCGGGGTACGGTCCATGCCCTGGTGGGTGAAAACGGCGCCGGCAAATCTACATTAATGAAAATCCTGGCAGGTGTATATCAGCCCGACAACGGCTCGATTGAAATCAATGGGAAGCAAAAGGTACTCTCTAAACCGACCGAAGCTCTATCAGCCGGGATATCGATGATATATCAGGAACTTGACTTAGCGGAACATTTGACAGTGGCGGAAAATGTGTTCCTGGGAATGGAACTGTCGGGACGGCTGCCATTCATAATGGACCAGAAAGAGATGACGGCCCAGACCACCAAATTAGCTCAGCGTTTTAACTTTAAAATTGACCCGACGGCAATCGTAGAAGAGCTTCCAATGGGGGATTGCCAGATTGTTGAGATCCTCAAATCCTTGATGCGCAATGCATCGATTATTGTTATGGATGAGCCGACATCGTCTTTGTCTGAAAGTGAGGCGGCAATTCTTTTCAAATTAGTAAGAACTCTTCGAGAAAAGCGGCTTTCCATTATTTATATTTCCCATCGGCTTGAAGAAATTGTGGGACTGGCCGATGATGTCAGTGTGTTGCGGGACGGCCGGATGGTTCATTCCGGGTCAATGGCAAATCTGGATATTCCCAAAATCGTACACTATATGGTGGGAAGAGAGTTGAAGGATTTCTTTCCCGCCCGAAATATCAATATCGGCGAAACTCGCGTTAAGGTCAGGAACCTCTCTTCTAAAAATGGAGTAGAGGATATCTCTTTTGATATTCGAAAAGGTGAAATTGTGGGAATGGCAGGACTAATCGGTGCTGGACGGACCCAGGTGGCTCGGGCACTGTTCGGTATCGATAGAAAAACTTCCGGCGTTATCGAGCTTGACGGATGCCGGTTGGAGATTAACTCACCGAATGATGCCATTGGCGACCATATTGCATTTTTAACCGAAGATCGCAAGCGCACCGGATTATGCCTGGAGCTTCCCTGCAGCTGGAACGTAACCCTGCCGAACCTGGTCGCAATAGGCATGAAGAACATCATCAAACCCGGCCGGGAAAGACTAATCGTGACAAATGTTGCAAAGCGCATTTCCATCAAATGGCTGGGACCACAGGCACCGGTTGATTCACTTTCCGGCGGAAATCAACAAAAGATTCTTATCGCCCGCTGGTTACTGGCTGAGTCCAAGTTTATGATTTTTGACGAACCCACGCGCGGCATAGATGTCGGGGCGAAAAAGGAGGTGTACTCCCTTCTTAATGAGCTGGCCGAGGAAGGTAAAGCGATACTGTTTATATCATCCGAATTACCGGAGTTGTTCGGAATAGCCGACCGAATCTTAGTGATGCGCCGGGGACGATTAGTGGGAAATGTAAATCCTAAAAAAACCACTCAAGAAGAAGTGATGCATTTGGCAGCAGTGGAGGCCGCTCAATGAATAAATTGGTAAGGCAGTTACTACCCTTTGGCAGTCTGATATTGATAATCTGTATTCTCTCAGCCCTGAAGCCTGATACGTTTCTCACGACGGATAATTTTCTGAATGTATTACGTCGCTCAAGCGTGAATGGCATTATAGCGGTGGGAATGACCGCGGTTATCATATCCGCGGGAATCGACCTATCTGTAGGCTCGATGATGGCTCTCAGCGGTATGGTCGGTGCCTGGGTAATGATAGTAATTGGCGGGACCAATCCCCAGGGAGCGGCCCTGGTTATCGGCACCTTTGTCGGGATTGTTACGGGGCTTGCTTGTGGCTCCCTGAACGGCCTGTTCATTACCAAGCTCAAGCTGCCTCCGTTTATTGTGACATTAGGCACTATGAGCACTTTTCGCGGGATTTCTTACGTTATGAATGCCGGAAAACCTTATAACATACCACATTACAAGTACCTTAATGAGGGAGTTGTTTTGGGGATCCCCATTTCCGTTTTGATTTTTGCTGTTATTATTGTCCTTGCAGGTTTGCTGTTAAAGTACAGTCGGTTGGGACGCTATACTTATGCCATCGGGTCAAATAGAGAGGCGGCCTTTCATGCAGGTGTGAACGTGGATTCTTATTTGATACGCATTTACGCTCTGACCGGTTTGGTTGTTGGGATAGCCGCGATGATCACCACCAGCCGGGCCGTCTCAGCGCAGCCGACGGCCGGTGTCACCTTAGAGCTTGACATAATTGCCGCAGTAGTGATTGGCGGCGCGAGTCTGTCCGGAGGCAGGGGAACAATAATCGGTACATTAATAGGAACACTTTTAATAAGCTTTTTGCGAAACGGATGTACGCTATTGGACATCTCCACTAACGTTCAGCTTATAGTGATTGGGGCCATAATTATTGTAGCGGTTGCGGTTGACCAACTGGCGCGTTCCAAGGCCGCGGCTGGACAAACTGAGTAAATGTGTACATTTTTCTTGAAGGAGTCGGCGATATGCGAAAAGTTACTTTACTCTTCCTTACAGTAATAATCATAGTAAGTGCGGCCGCTGTCGGCCGCTCACAGACTTATGATGTATTAATAACGTCAGGCCGTATATACGACGGTTCCGGCGGACCATCATACGTTGCGGATATGGGAATTAAAGATGGCCATATCGCAGCTATCGGGCAGCTCCGGCCGGATGCGGACAGGGTAATCGATGCACAAGGTCTTGCCGTTGCTCCGGGTTTTATCAATATGCTAAGCTGGGCGAATGAATCTCTTATAGAAGATGGGAGATCGCAAAGCGATATTCGTCAGGGAGTGACTCTGGAAGTTATGGGTGAAGGATGGTCAATGGGGCCTCTTAACGAAAAGATGAAGCGGGATATGAGGGAATCACAGGGTGACATTAAATTCAGCATAGAATGGACTACACTCGGAGAATATCTCGAATATCTTGAGAGAAAAGGGGTATCGACCAACATAGCCTCTTTTGTGGGCGCAACAACTGTTCGTGTTTATGCCGTTGGATATGAAGACCGTCCGCCAACTTCTAAAGAGCTTGAGCAGATGCGTAAATTAGCAGGCCGGGCGATGCAGGAAGGTGCGGTAGGTGTAAGTTCGGCGCTGATTTATGCTCCCGGCTTTTATGCTGATACTGATGAGCTGATAGCTCTTGCAGAGGTGGTGGGTGAATATGGTGGAATGTATATTTCGCACATCCGCAGCGAAGGTAACTTCTTACTTGAAGCGTTGGATGAATTGATTACAACTGCGCGAAAGGCAAATGTTGCCGCTGAGCTGTATCACATGAAAGCGGCAGGCAAATCGAATTGGCATAAACTCGATGCTATGATTGAGAAGATTGAAAAGGCACGGGCTGAAGGTCTTGGAATTACGGCGGATATGTATAACTATACAGCGGGTGCAACAGGTCTCGATGCTGCAATGCCTCCATGGGTCCAGGCCGGTGGACATCAGGCTTGGGTGGCACGGCTCAAAGACCCGAAAATCAGACGGCTGGTTTTGAAGGAGATGACTACGCCTACCAAGGAATGGGAAAATTTATATCTTTTAGCAGGTACGCCGGAAAATGTTCTTTTGGTAGGATTCAAAAACGAAAGGCTCAAACATCTTACCGGCAAAACTCTTGAAGAAATCGCCGGGATGAGGGGAAAATCACCGGCGGAAACTGCTATCGACCTTGTTATTGAAGACGACAGCCGCGTTGAGACAGTTTACTTTTTGATGTCGGAAGAAAATGTGAAAAAGCAGATTAAGCTTCCCTGGGTCAGCTTTTGCTCGGATGCAGGGTCCCTCGCTCCTGAGGGAGTTTTCTTAAAATCAAATCCACATCCCCGTGCATACGGGAGCTTTGCCAGGCTTCTTGGCAAATACGTTCGCCGGGAAAAGGTCATTACACTGGCCGAGGCAATAAGGCGTTTGACTCGGCTTCCGGCAGATAATCTCAAACTTGACCGGCGGGGAAGACTTGAAAAAGGATATTATGCAGACATCGTCATTTTCGATCCTGACACAATTATAGACCATGCGACGTTTGAAAAACCGCACCAGTATGCAACAGGTATGCTCCATGTTTTTGTAAACGGCACGCAGGTGCTCAAAGATGGCGAACATACCGGTGCTAAACCTGGTCGCGTTGTGCGTGGACCGGGATGGAACTCGTCGCGGCGAAGTCCCACGACGAAGCCGGAAAAGTAAACCGAAAAAGATAAAGCCTCAGGATTTTTGTTTGTCCTGCTGCGGCGTCGGCCTTCGCCGCGACGAGTAGCGAAAAAGACTCATTCGGACCGATGCGGCAAATTGTCTTGCCCGTGGCGGCGAGCTTCCTCACTCATCAATTTTACAAGCTCATTTTTAACGTGTTCCGGCAGGTCTGATGGTTCATAACTTTCCAGTAATCTTTCCACTTCACGATGCGCCCGCTGCTCGAGCGTTAAAGCGCCCTCCTGTTCCCATCGTGACATGCTGGCACGGTCTATGACGGGGCCCGGAAAAAAGTGTTCCTTCTCGAGGTAGCGTCGGGTATGTTCAGAGATAAGCAGATGTCTTTCCTCAAGCAATTCCTGAAATATTCCCAGTGCCGGGAAGTCCTCTCTCGGCTCAATTCCGGCAATTAATCGAAAGGCCATACCGCAGATTTCATTGTCCACAACAAGTTTTTCAAGAGACAGACAGCTTTCAAAATCAAGCATACCAGGGCCTGAAATGTTGTTAATTCCGGATAGCGCAGCCAATGCAGCGCCAATCCCGCTTTCCAGACCTGCCTGGGCGTCGAGCTGTTTGGAGTCGCTCAAAGAGATGTATGCCTGTGTAGGCAGGTGGAGGTACCTGCCGATTTCATTATAGGCACAGTCGAGCATCATTGTCTCAATAGCGCCCATGGGCGTGGTTTCGTAGCGAACATCAAAGATAGCCGGTGAACCGCCATAGAGAATAGGAGTTCCGGGATTGGCTGTCTGGCTTATTACAATCCCGCTCAGAGTTTCGGCGGTATGCTGCACGAGTGTTCCGACAAGAGTGACCGGAGCCATGAACCCGGACAACGGCATAGCGATAAATTCCACAGGGATAAAATACCTGGCGCAATCCAGCAAGTTCTGCGCTGGTGTATCGCTCCATTTCAAAGGGGAGGTAGGGCAGCAGGAGAAAATGGTAAGAGGTTTTTCTTTGAGGGTTTCTAAGGATTGTCGAATAGCAAGTTGAAAATCTTTCATTACGTTAAACGATTCGATTGTAAAGGCACCGGTAACTACGGGCTTCCTGCCATAAAGAAGGCTAAGAAAGAGGCGGTAGCTGTCGGAAATTCTTTCAGGTACATCTGCAGGTATCAAAGCGGTACTCGCCGAGGCGATATGACCGAGCTGTTCAACTACTTTCACAAAGTTAATATAATCGTCGGTGACAGGCTTGCGCATTTTCCTTGCTTGCGGATCCAGGATGTGCAGAGCGGTCGAGCCGGGCGTAAAATAGACATTGCGACCGGAGAAATCGTGGGTTTGCTTTCCGGTGACATCGTAAAGCCCGAACGATTCGGGAGCTGCTTTCAGGGCCTTGTCAATGACCTCGCCAGTGAGGACCGCACGATGTTCTTCAGTGTCAATCCGACAGCCGCAGTCCGAGAGCATGGTCAGAACCGTTTTGTTGTGAATCTCGATTCCGAGCGTACACAGTATCTCAGTTGCTTCGGAAACAATCTTTTCGATAAGTTCGTCAGTCAGGAATCTAATAGTTGGTCTCACCGCAATGTTCTTTCAATATCTGGTCTCTACTCGAAAACGAGCGTGCCGAACTTTTCAAACTCGTGAAAACCGGTTCCGACCCGGGCCCAGTCCCAGCTCGTGCTCTTGCCGTCGTCGTAATCAACGCGATAGAAATTGGCTCGCCACTGCGTTCCCGGCTGCGGGGGAACGCTTTGCAATGGTTTGAGCAGGTCGTAAGGAACAAACACCTCGGCTTTCCAGCCCGTTATGCGGGCACCGGACCGCTTCTGGCCGCCCGCGACCGTAGTGGCCTTTTGTGTTTTCCGATTCCCCTCGTAATGCCATGGCCGCCAGCCGAGAAACTCACCGCCGAAATTCGGGATGAGAATCGGCAGCTCATAACCCAGCGGCGAAATCTCGTATTCGAAGTAAACCGGGTACCGCTCGTCCGGCCACAGGAAAAACTCAAACACGTCTTCATTCCACAAATCGAGAAAGTCCTCGTTCATCGTGGCGGTGATTGTTCTATCCTCGGCCTCCATTAATACGTACAGTCCGGTCCGGGAGTAGAGCATCTTGACCCGCGTCCTGTACTGATGACCGTCGGTGACACGCAGGTGAAGCGGCTCCCAGGCGGCCTTCTTCCAGGCCGACGCGTCGCCCCTGCCGTTTATGGTGAAATCTTCTGTCTGCCGGATACGCAATACTTTGCCGGCAGGTTCTTCTCGGCCCGCCTGCCGGGCGAAGAATATTCGCTCGGCGTTCTTGTGATATATCTTCTTCAACACATCTTCCGGCAGGAACAGTCCGTAGATCATCCAGAAGCCCTGCCGGTGGTGCCCGGACGCGCAATCGAAATACTCGTCGTCGGTTTCCAGAAAACGGTAGTACATCCGATAGGCGTTACGGTCAGGCGCCGTATCGGTGCCGAACATGATGCGGTCCTGATACTTAAGCAAGAACCTCCTCGCCGTGTAGGGCTGCCGGCCCAGCTCCGAAATCCGCGCATCGACGTCCACGTACATGTTGGGATAGCTGTCCAGCCACCTTCCAACGGCGGCAAGATCTTCGGGATTGTTGGCGAAGTGGGCGCAGATGAACGTGGTTTTCGGATGTCTGGCAATGACGCGGTTGCGCTGCATAAGGATTTCGTCATGGGAGGGAAACTGCTCGCCGTGGAACAGCCAGTTCGGATGCACGTTCAGCTCGTGCCAGCGTTCGTTAAAACGATCCAGCGGTGTGAAGAATGCAGCCGGGTCGGCAACGTGAATCACCACGGGCCGATTATACGTGGCGCACATTTCCCAGACAGGGTCCAGCTTGGGATCGTCGACCGGCACGAGTTCGCCGCTTCGATAGCGGTAGGACAGGCCGAGTGACTTGTGGATTTTTAGCCCCTTGGCACCGGCCTGGAAGCTCTCTTCAAGCCGCCTCGCTTCGCGCTGACCCCAATTCTCGTTGTCGACCCCGCTGAAATCCAGCAGTGCGAACGTCAGGAACCGGCCTGGATAGGCCTCGTCCAGCGCCGAGAGCGTCTCCTTCAGCCGTGGGCCCCACCCACCGTCGAGGTTGACGACCGTGCGAAGCCCAGCGGCATCCATCTCGGCAAGATAGTGACTGACACGCTCGGGCGTGAGATTGTCCTTGCCCCCTTCAAGGTGATTGTGAACGTCGATCACTGCATAAGCCGGCCTCTCAACCACGCTTTGCTTTGTCTTCAGCATGGAGCGGGGTTCCCAATCGCGAAGTTTGAGTTCACGAATATCATCGGGTGGCTGAGCGATTACCCGAGTACCGAAGCAGATCACCACAGCCAGAATCAGAATTAAAAGTACACGAATCTTCATGATAATTCCTCCTTTTCACTTAATGGTGACAATAACAAAAATAGGCTGTTTTATACCCTGACATACAAGTATACTGCACACGACATCGATGGCAAGTCGGTAAAGACCAATCTTCAGCATCAATTTTAACTTCAAAAATCTCCTTAGCCAGATGATTTTTCTGTTATTATTCAAAATACTGTAGTCCACAAAGTGACCTCAAAATAGTTTTGAATCGGGCGGCTTATTACACTATCATAGGTTGCGATGCGCTCAGCATCGAAGATGAACATATCCGGACCGAGAGTATAGATTAAAAGGAAAGCGAATAATCATGTTAAAACAAACCAGACGAGAGTTTCTCAAAGCCGCCGGAGCTGTCAGCATCGGCGCCTCTCAGGTTTTGGCTGAGACCAGGAAAGGCAATGGCGGCCATAGCGAAGAAAACGCAGAAGCCAAAGCCCAAACGAAGAAGCCGATGTCCAAAATCCGGGTGGCACAGATAAAGGTTTACCCTGATAAGGGTAGGATAGAAGCAAACCACATAAAACTTATGAAGATATTGGCGGACATTGAGAAAGAGCATGAAGTGGACGTTGTAGTCACCCCGGAAGGTTTTCTTGACGGATACGTGGCGACGGAAAATTCGGTCACAAAAGACGATATGGTCAAATATGCAATTGAACCTTTAACTTCGAGGTACACGCGGTTGGTCTCGGACTGGGCAAAACGAAACAAGGCATGGCTCGTTTATGGGTGTGCGAGGAAGGCGGCAAATGGAGTATTTAACACCGCCTTGATATACAATCGCAGAGGTTCTCTGGTGGGAATGTATGATAAGCTCCATCTTCAGAAACATGATAACAAGTATATACCGGGCAAATCCCTTAATGTATATGAGTCTGATTTCGGGCTGTTCGGCGTAATGATCTGCGCGGACCGCCGCTGGCCGGAAACTGCACGAACGCTTACCCTTCAGGGAGCAAGGGTAATTTTCAATCCGACATACGGAATGCACGGGGACTTAAATCTCTGCATGATGAGAACGCGCTCTTATGAAAACGGAATTTTCATAGTATTTACCCATCCGGGACAATCGCTCATTACCGGCCCGAACGGAGATGTTGTTTGTAATAATGAGGACAAAAGTCAAACATACACCGTGACTGAAATCGACCTTTCCAAAGCACTGGCGGATAAGAGCGGGCACATTGTTGACCGCCGACCGGATGTTTACAAGTTATAATCGAAACAGTTCGATTGGAACTTTATTGTTGGAAAAACATCGAAAACAACAGAAAGCTAAGTTGACAGAAAAAAGTGTTTTGATTTTCGCTCTTCATATGCATATCGGAGCGGTTAAACAAAGGATTTGAGATTTCGAGCAATAGTGCTATAGTATTGTAACATCAGGCGGTACGCCGTGGCTCGCTTGGCAAAGCCAAGGCGCAACAGGCACGTATGAATATTTGGACAGGGCAGTATATTACAGGAGACATTCGATGAAACGCAGGGAATTCTTGAAGGCATCGGTCGCAATCGGCTCGGCTTTATCCTTGTCGGGTTCACGGGTCCTGGGCGCCAATGATGATATTCGCATTGGCGTGATTGGAATCGGCTCGTTCGTCAAGATCGGAGGTAAGGGACGAGGAGATATCCGGGACTTCCGAAAGATTCCGGGCGTCCGTATTGTGGCTCTATGTGATTGTGATGAAAACCACCTCAACTATGAAGTGAACCAGTTCAGTAAGCGAGGTGAGAAGGTCAAGGCCTACAAGGATTTCCGCGACCTGTTGGATGACAAGGAAATCGATGCTGTTTCGATCACAACGCCGAACCATTGGCATTCACTGATGACGATAATGGCCTGTCAGGCGGGAAAAGATGTGTTCGTGCAAAAGCCCTCCTCGCACAACATCTTTGAGGGTCGCAAGATGGTCGAGGCCATGCGCAAATACAATCGTGTGGTACAGGCCGTTCATGGGCCTCGAAACAGCGGCGCGATTGAGGAATCACTCGAATATATCTGGGCCGGTAATCTCGGGAAAATCAAGTGTGTGTACGGCATTAACTACAAGCCTCGGATGAGCATCGGCAAGGTAAATGGGCCCCAGCCCGTGCCCGAGTCGTGCGATTACGATCTCTGGTGCGGCCCGGCCCCAAAGAAACCGCTAATGCGCAAGCACCTGCACTACGACTGGCATTGGGACTGGGACACCGGTGACGGCGACCTTGGGAATATGGGCATTCATGCGATGGATGGGTGCCGCTGGGCCTTGCGGCAGAATGCGCTGCCGAAGCGGGTGCTCAGCATTGGGGCACGTCTGGGCTATGATGACGACGGCCAGACTCCCAATACGATGATATTCTTGTTGGATTACGAACCGGCTCCTATCATTTTCGAAGTCCGCGGCCTGCCTCGGAATAAATCATTCCGACAATCGGATTGGGTCAAAAACGGACGGTTGAGTATGGACGACTTCCGCGGCGTACAAACAGGATTTATAGTACAATGCGAAGGTGGTTACGTAAAAGACGGCGCAGCTTTCAACAATTACGGAAGGTTAATCAAGGAATTCACCCGCACACAACCCGATTGCAAAGAGAACTTTATCAGCGTCGTTCGAAGCCGTAAAACCAACGAGCTCCTGACGGATGCTCTCGAGGGGCATCTCTCCTGCGGGCTGGTCCACATGGCGAACATCTCGTACCTGGTGGGCAAGCACAAGCCCAATAACGAAATCCGCCGGGTCATTCGAAGCGAGGCCGAACTCTCCGAGTCGTTTGAACGCCTGATTGACCATCTCTTCGCCAATCGACTTGGCATCAATAAAGAATTGCTCACCCTCGGTTCAATGCTGATTATGGACCCCGATAAAGAGAGATTCATCGGCCCAATGAGCAAAGAAGCGAACCGGCTCATTTCTCGTGAATACCGCAAGCCATTCGTCGTATCTGATAACGTGTGATAGTGGAGAGGGTAACCTCAACTAATTGGATTGATTCTGCTGGGACATTTTCCGCTTGAGCCGATTATCTATGGGGGTTTTAGTCATTCACTACGGGCAATTTGGGTGAAATTTCGAACGTATCACTGTCCAGATCGATTATAACTTTCGTTCCATCTGCGAAAGTGGTTCGTTGTTTTCGGAAAGACTCATCCAAAAACTCATGACTTGTCATTTCCAGAAGCCCTACCCGTTCATGCAAGGCAGACATCGTCCGCACGCGGACCAATTCCTCTTCTCCGGGATTCAGCGACAGATAAGCAAGGCCGACGTTGGCCAGGCCGTGCAAATATCCGAGGTCGTTTTCAGGAATTCCCCACGCGCCTTTTCCCAGCGACCAGGGCAGCAGAAGTGCATCGTGATAGACGAGGTTGAAAAGCGGCACGGGGATTCCCATTGCCGGGCCGCGTCCGGGATTCGGCACCAGGGCATAGGGGCCGTGATGAACGAGGTCGATATGTGGAATTGCCCAGTCAGCCGGCTCTTCAGAACTGACAACGCCTCCATTTGCACGAATGAAATCCAGGCAGTTGCCTCGATATTTCAGACAATCTGCACGGCTCACAGGGTGTTCGGGATTGTAACATTCATCGGGAGGCACCACGGCAAAAACATCAAGATAAGCGCCGCGTATTTTCACACCGTGACTTAGAAGGGACAGGTAATTCTTTGTGACGTGACCCAGTGCCAGCCGGGAGCACAGGATAGACTGCTTGCCGCCATACCAGGTACTACCATGAGGACGATTTCCGTTTCGATCGAGGATGGTATGACGAGGGTCATATGACTTTGCATCAAGATAGTAGTCCCTGTATTGGTCGTGGATTGCAAAGACAAAGCCTATTTGGTCACACGTTTCGGCAAATCGCTTCATGCCTTCCCAGCCGCCCGCTTCGGGGCAAGGCGGAATGATATCGGGATGGAGATTGTCGTATCCCCGGAAACCCCATCCATCCAAATGCACGTAGGCACGCTTTATCCCTTTTTTGGACAATTGGCGAAGCTGCTCGGCGCGCTCATCGAAGCTGACCAGTTGATGATTCTTGGCGGGCTCGTCTTTTTGATAATAGCTGGATTCCGGCTGGATGTGATACAGAATACTCGTATGAACTACAGGAGAGCCGACAAGTCTTTCCACGAGAGGATTTCGGTTGATTTTTTCCTTGAGAGAAACAAAGTGACCGGTCTCGAGAACATGCCGGCGATATCGCTTGGCCATCGTGACATAATTACCTTCATCAAAAAAGCAGAGTCTGACACGTCGCGGATAAGCCAATTTCCCCAGAGAGTGAATCCACCGTAATTCAATCTTGGTCGGGCCGCCTTCAGGATGTTCGAAACGACAGCCGCCATCTTCCGGCGTTTCGAGCAAAACGAGCATGGCCGATTTCCCTTGTTGATGTCCCCACCACGGCATATATAATCCGCGTCCATAAGACACCGTATCGTACAACCGGACTTTCTTCGGCCAATCCTTCCCAAGCAGCATACCCTGCATAAATGGAACCACAGTATAATCGAAGCAGCTCTCAGCTATGGCCTGAGGCCAGAAACACTCCATGACCGTTGCGGTTTTCTCCGTGGCAATCAATTCACAAACCAGCTCTTCCTGCTCTCCTTCGAGACAGATGAAAAGCGAGATTTGCACATCGACTTTTACATCTTTACGGGCAAATTCTTCCAGTGCAATTTTGATTCCGGTTTTGAAGCCTGTTTGATATGGCGAGATTTCCTTCTTCCCGGCATCGGCCAAACGCAGAGACAATCGTGTTCCCGAATTCTCAACGATAAGGTCGCCGGGAAACGATGGTATCATCGACCAGGTCCGGCTCTGTGCATAGACTGTCATTTGCAAATCTGAGGGATTTAGTTCTATTCGATTTCTCTGCCCTTCGATAATCCATTTCCCCTCCCTTTGGAACACTTGAACTTTGGGTGCCCCCCAGTTGTTTTGGTTGGCCGCCTGCACAGGTACAGACTCTGCCGCCAATGTAGCTGAATCCCCAAAGAAGACGTATATGAGAACAAGGAATAATAACCCAAAGAGGGGGGTCCTGCTTCTGACAATTCCGAAAAGAAAAAGCGTATTGTTCTGTCTTATATTTGCCATAGCACCATATCTCCTGTCTATTAGATAAGTTCTGCCTGACTGCGTTTCTGAACCTGTATGTTCATAAGAATAGTAAATCTACGCGAGGAACACAACGGCTTGGTTAGAAAATATGCAACAATCGGCCCCGCTACTTGACAACGGTTATACCATATCGGGATGGCGGCTTATAGCTGCATTCCGCAGTCCACAGGATGCCTTACGGCATTGGCACACAAAAAGGAATAAAACCGGTAGAAGCCTTGGAGTCAGTTTGGTACAATGATGCACCGAAAATTATTGTAATGACACCGAGCGACTTATTTGGAAAATATCAGATGAATATGAATCGACGAACATTTCTGAAGACTGTGGGCGCGAGCCTTTCGGCCATGGTGACTTTGGATTGTGTTATGGCGGGGGATGGCGTTTGGCGTCCGAACATTTTATTCTTTTACCCCGACCAGCATCGATTTGATTGGACGAGCGTGAATCCCGAGCTGCCGGACATCACGCCGAACCTGAGAAAGCTGGCGAAACAGGGCGTGCATTTCACAAATGCATTCAGTCCTTCACCCGTCTGCGCACCGTCACGGGCCTGCCTGGCTTCAGGCAAGACATACGCGAACTGCGGGGTGGCCGGTAATGGTAATCCATATCCGCTGAATCAGACGACCTTCTATTCCCTGCTTCGCGACGCCGGCTATCGGGTGCTCGGATGCGGAAAATTCGACCTGGACAAGCCGGGCAAGAACTGGGGAGTTGACGGCAGGCATCAAAGGCAAGGTAAGCCTTCCCTGCTGGAGGCCTGGGGTTTTTCCGATGGCATCGATAACGCCGGCAAGCAGGACGGGGTGAACGCTTATAAGAATCTTAAGAGGCCGGAGCCATACTTTGCCTTCCTCAAGAGTAGAAACCTTGCGGATGCTCACCTCAGGAACTTCAAGACATTGGACCACGATTACGCAGGGCCGTCCATAATGCCGGATGAGGCGTACTGCGATAACTGGATAGCGAATAACGGATTGAACCTTATCCGTTTGGTTCCGAGGCCAAAGCCGTGGTTTATCCAAATCAACTTCAACGGTCCGCACCCGCCCATGGACATAACCAAATCTATGTATGAAAGGTGGAAAGATACGACATTCCCGCCGGCAATGGCGGGTAAAGGCAGTGACATGTCGGCGAAAAGGCGTAATTACGGGGCCATGATATATAATATTGATAGGTGGCTGGGAGTTTTTCAGGAGGATTTGAAGAAGCGGGGCGAGCTTGACAACACGCTCATTGTGTACTGCTCGGACCATGGCGAAATGCTCGGCGATCACGGCATGAGCGGCAAGTCGAAGCCATATCATCCTTCGGTATGCGTGCCGCTGGTCATAGCCGGGCCGGAAGTCCGGAAAAATGTGGTGTGCGATAAGCCTGTGGAAACGCTGGACCTTACCGCTACGTTCCTGCATTATGCCGGGATTCCAATCCCGAAAGAAATGGATTCCAGGTCACTTCGCCCGTTCCTTGAAGTACAAGGTGACCTGCCGCGAACATATGCTACGAGCTCACTGGGCGGTTGGTCGCTCGTATTTGACGGCCGGTATAAACTCATTGCGAACCGGCCGAACGAAAAGAAATCGAAGAAGACCAAATCAATCACGGAGCTGACCCTTTACGACCTGAAGAACGATCCTGCTGAGATACACAATATTTCCGACCAGCATCCGGACATTGTAGAAAGACTTAAGCCGTTGCTTCCGCCCGTGGGCCCATACAGTAATTTGAAAAGAAAGGCCAAAAAGGACTTGCCCGGTTAAAAAAAGCCATACTGAAAGAATAACAGGTGCATTTAACAGGAGAGAACGGTTATGAAAAAATCCAACAACGGCCGGATAAATCAGATATTTAGCACAAGAAACTCTTTTTACGGAATGGCTCTAAGTTTGTTTTTGTGTGTCGTGACGGGGGCGCAGGAAGACTTCTCGGAGAAACAAGTGCTTCGCCATTCCGAGGTGGTCTTTATGTATGCTGCCGATGAAGATGCCTACCGCGCATACAATGCTACTTTTGTAGCCTGGGGTGGAGCGAATACCCCTGAGCAGGTAAAACGACATCACGATATGGGAATACGCTGCACCGGTTCGATGTGGTGCCTGACCGCCGGTGCCGAAAACATCCACAAAAACCCCTCTTTGCGCAACGCCTGTGCTGTAGATATTGAAGGCGAACCGGTGGAGGTCCCCTGGCTCTTCGATCATACATATCAGGGCACGAAAACTTACTTCGGCTGCACCAATCACCCTGAATTTCGTTCTCTGTGCCGTCAGCGCGTCCGTCAGGCTATGGCCGGAAAAGCCGATGGGCTGCATATCGACGACCATCTTGGCACCGCCGGCGCTGCGTGGTGGCAGGGTGGTGGTTTTTGCGATTTTTGCATAAAGGCCTTTCGAGAATATCTGAAACAACACGCAACGAAGGAGCAGCTCGAACAAGCGTCTGTCCTTGACATCGACACTTTTGACTATCGTGTCCTCGTACGCAAGTACGCTAAAACTCGTGGGGAATATAAGAAGAACCAGCACCGGATCCCTCTGATGGATTTGTTCCTGGACTTTCAAGCCACTGCCGCCGCCGAGCACACTCGGCAATTGGGGCTCCTTGCAGAAGAGGTTGTTGGGCGTCCTGTGTTGCTCAGCGCCAATGCTTGCATTCCTAACAAGGCCCATGTGTATGTCATTAAGAACCTGACGCACATAGTCTGCGAAGTCAATCAGAATGCCTTGGCCGGTGTTGACAAAACCGACCATGCCATCGAGGCCTATAGGCTGGCCACGAAGCTCGGCAGACCTCTGGCTGCCACCGCCTCGGGACAGGACTGGGCTTATGTCAAGGAGCACCGGTGTGAGGAGCTGGTACGATTCTGGATTGCTCTGGCATACGCCCACGGGCAGCGGTTTATGGTTCCGCATCCAAAACGGCAGTGGTGCTTCAACAACAAGCTGGGCACGCACTGGTACGCCGCTCCTATTGAGGCCTACGCCCCCTTGTATCGTTTCATCAGTGCTCAGTCTCGGTGGTTCGATGGTTTTCAGGTCGTTGTCACTGGGACTCCTTTCGGAGAGCTCAAGCAACTAAACACCCCGAAGGATGTACTCTGCGTGGTCAGAAGCAAACCAGATTCCCAACAAATCGTCCTGCACGTTTTGAACTGCAATTATGATAAAGATAAAAAACAGATGAACCCGCTCGCCCAGGTCAAAATCAGCTTCGAAGAACCTTCAATGCCTAATGTTAGAGGACAGGCAAGAATCTTGTCCTATGATGCTCCTGAGCAAAGGATAGATGTCCAGAGGCGGAATGGTCTGACAGAAATAACGCTTCCGGAGCTTAAGTTGTGGAAACTGGTTATCGTCGATTAATCATAAGGACTGGTAAAGAAATTATGTTTCGTTTTGGCTCCAGCGAGGACAAGGCTGGCAAGGAAGCAAAACGCAGGCCTACTGGTTGGTAGTCCGAGTTTTGCTGACACCGCCAACCGAAGCCGCAGCCAGCCAAAAATGGAAGATAATTTATTTACAAGTCCTAAGCGTATTAGAGGATGTCAACCGGCCTTCTTGAACAGGGTGGATTCCGGTTTCAAAATTGTTGTCAATTTTTACGAAAGGCATAAATATGTGGGAAAACAACTGCCGTAAGGTATCCTGTGGAATAAAATTCTTAAAAGGGCCCGTGATACTTTTCTTTGTTCTTACCATGGTCTTTTATGTCACAGTAAGTGTAAATGCCGGCGTAAAAACAAATGACCAGGAGATAACGGCCAAACAGCTTGTGACATCAACCAACCGTCCAATGCGAAACCGACGGGATTTGGTCCTGACTGTCGGCCAGACCGAAGGTGACCTGCAAGGCAGGGACGACAAGATCATCCAGGCCGGCATAGAATATTTAGACCGTTTGGGTGGAGGTACGCTTCACATCCTGCCGGGTGTATATAATCTGCGAAATGCTGTCTATCTGCGCCCTAACATTACCCTGCGAGGCTCAGGAGAGAGGACCGTACTTAGAAAAGCCGACAGCGTCGTGACGGCTCTTGTCAGGGATTCGGATTGGTTTGAGTACGGCGTTCAGGTGAATGACGTAAAAGGATTTACGCCCGGAGGAGGGATCATGCTCCGTTCAAAAAAAGGAACGGGAGACTGGCAGTATGATGTGCTGCGTGCCACGGTCACGGCCATCCATGGAGATGTTCTCTATTTAGACCAGCTGACCAAAGAGAACTTTTGGATTGATAAAGATGCCACCGCTGCGACTATTTTTCCAATCCTTACCGCAGAAAACGTGGACAATGTTGTTGTCCGGGACATAGTGCTCGACGGCAGCCGTGATAACAACGAGCACATCAACGGCAACTTCGCCGGTGCTGTCTTCATTCAGTATTGCAACGGCTGGCGATTCGAGAATGTCATTTCCCGAAACTACAATGGAGATGGTTTCAGCTTCCAGGTCTGTGATGATATCCAGTTTCAGAACTGCAAGGCAATAGAAAACGCCGACCTCGGCTTCCATCCAGGAAGCGGCTCCCAGCGGCCTGTCTTCCGCAATTGCGTTGCTCAGGCCAATAGTCTGGGGATTTTCTTTTGCTGGAGCGTTTCCGACGGGCTTGTGGAGAATTGTATTTTATCCCGGAACAAAAGATATGGAATCAGTATCGGGCACCGTGACACGGATAACATTATAAGGCAGTGCACAATCGAACGTAACGGCGAGGTGGGAGTTCTCTTTCGGAAAGAGGCCAATGAATTTCGTAGCGGCAGCCGTAACCGCATCGAGAATTGTATTATTCGTGATAATGGCACGAAAAAGCAGGGAATTGGCATAGATATTCAGGGAAAAACACAGGATATCACTGTTCGCAACACAAGATTAGAAAATACAGCGGGCAAAAACCAGAAAATTGGCATTCGTATCGGCGAAGAGGCTGAGCGGACCATTCTGCAAGACAATACTTTTGAGAATTGTCCGGTGCATATCGAAAACCTGCGCTCCAAAATGGCTCTTGGGGTTGTCCCTCTGCGTGCCGAGGAACAGTCCACAGGACGCCTTACGGCGAAATCGACAAACCCACAATCGATTGTCCACATCATTCCCCACCCGGTAGCGTTGGAAGTCCACGATGGCCAATTTCGCTTTACCACCGGGACGCAGGTGCTTGCGGGTGCCGAAGCCAAAGCCGAAGCGGTTAAGCTGCTCGATTATCTGATGCCGGCGATGGGATATAGACTGAGTCTTCTCGAAGATTCGTCCACGGTGGAAAACGTCATAAAATTGGAAATCGAATCATCGCTAAAAGAACAGCTCGGCGAAGAAGGATACCAGCTTGAGGTGACAACCCCCTCTATCGTCATTCGCGCCGCTAAGCCGGCCGGGTTGTTTTACAGCATCCAGACGCTGCGACAGTTGCTGCCGCCGGCTATTTTCAACAAACAGAAAGTCGAGCCAATTGAATGGGCCGTGCCGTGTGTACGAATAACCGACTATCCGCGATTCAAATGGCGCGGGTTGCTGATAGACCCGGCCCGGCATTTCATCCCCAAGCAGGACGTTAAAAGCTTCATCGACGCGATGGCCCTGCACAAGTTCAATCGCCTGCAGATGCACTTGACCGACGACCAGGGCTGGCGCATCGAAATCAATAAGTATCCACAACTGACGGAGATTGGTGCGTGGATGGATTTCACGACTATGCGCGGCAACGGTTCGCGTAAAGGAGCAGGCGGCCGACATCCGGGCGGATTTTACACGCAGGATGATATTCGCGAGCTGGTCCGTTATGCCGCAGAGCGTTACGTAACCATCGTACCCGAAATCGAGATGCCCGCCCATACCGGGGCCGCGATTGTATCCTGCCCCGACATCGGCTTGTACCCGGATAAGCTGAAAAAGCTGCCGCCGGAAAAACGCTGGACTGCCAACGAAAGGATTCTTGCGCCGCGCCCACAGACCGTCGCTTTCATGCAGGATGTGCTGACCGAAGTGATGGAACTATTTCCAGGCGGATATATTCACATCGGCGGAGACGAAGCGAATATGGACCACTGGAAAAAAAGTAAGGAAATGCAGGCATTGCTCCTTCGGTTGGGCCTGAAGGATGAGGCCGAACTCCATAGCTGGTTCATCAAACAGATGGATGCGTTCCTGAGGCGTCACGGTCGGCTGCTGGTCGGCTGGGACGAGATCCTTCAAGGTGGCCTGGCACAGGGGGCGGTGGTAATGAGCTGGCGTGGACAAGCCGGTGGCATCACTGCCGCCAAGGCCGGGCACGATGTGATTATGGCCCCCACCTCGCACACCTATTTCGACTACTACCAGGGTCCGGCAAAGACCGAGCCAAAGGCCATCGGCGGGCATATACCGCTGGATAAGGTTTACCAATTCGAGCCGATCCCTGCGGCGCTCGATACTGGGCAGGCCAAACGTGTGCTCGGTGGACAGGGACAACTGTGGGGCGAATATATTGCCGACCGCAAGCACCGCGAGTATATGACCTATCCACGTGCCGCCGCGCTGAGTGAGGTGCTCTGGTCGCCCAGAGACGGCCGCAACTATGAGTTGTTCCTGAACCGCCTGGTCGAACATTTAAAGCGGCTCAATGAGATGGATGTGAATTATCGTCCGCTTGATAGATAAAGCTGATGTATAATGGCCGGGCTCAACGTATTCTTCAAGAACAAATAGCAAGGGTATCGAGTGGAAATTTCTCTGTTAAGGAAGGAGAGACAGCACGATGAAGCCAGGAACCATAATGAACATAGCTGTCACGATTGGTACACTGTTGTTTCTTATGAATCAGGCAGGCGCACAGCGGCAAATGGAGAATCTGGATCGTGGAATGATTGCGATTAATCAGGGCAACGGCAAGGTGTACGTCGGATGGCGTATGCTGGGAACCGACCCTGATGATATCGCTTTCAACCTTTTCCGCTCCACCGCTGGTGGAGATCCGGTCAAGCTCAACAATCAACCCATAACGGAATCGACGAACTTTGTGGATAACGACGCGGACATGAGCCGGTCGAACGCCTATTTTGTCAGGTCTGTGCTGAACGGTAAGGAGCAGGAGGCTTCCGGACGTGCCGTGCTTGAGGCGAATCCGCCGGAGAGGCAATACAAGTCGATCAGGTTGCAAGGCAGCTACACTCCCGACAGAGTGGGCATCGCCGATCTGAACGGCGACGGGATATATGATTACGTCGTAAAGCACCCCAGGGGGACTATTGACCCGGGCAGGAGGCGTCGAAGTCCGGATACCTACAAGGTGGAGGCCTACAATGGTAAGACCGGCAAATTCATGTGGCGCATCGACCTGGGCTGGAACATCAACCTGGGCATCTGGTTCTCGCCAATGGTCGTCTATGACCTTGACGGCGACGGCAAGGCTGAGGTGGCGCTGAAGAGAGCTTCTTACGCGGCCACTTTCGAGCAGGCGAACATCAGCGACAACGGATTCGTTCTCGAGGGACCGGAATATTGCTCCGTCCTCGACGGCCTGACCGGTAAGGAAACCGCCAGGGTGGATTGGATTCCGCGTGGCAATATTAGTGACTGGGGAGATAATGTCGGCAACCGTGTGAATCGAAATTTGATTGGTGTGGCCTACCTCGACGGCAAGAGGCCCAGCCTGCTGGTGATGCGCGGCACATATACCATTATGAGGATCGATGCATACAACTACATCGACAAGCAGCTCAGGAAGGTTTGGAGCTGGAACGGGGATGATGAGAATCCTCGTGTCCGGGGCCAGGGCTTCCACGGCCTGCATTCACTGGACATTGATGAGGACGGACGCGATGAGCTGATAATCGGAGCGGCGGCTATTGACGATAACGGCAGGTGCCTTTGGAATATGGGCTTGGGTCATCCGGATATCTGCTACGTGGCTGACGTCGATCCCGCGCGTCCCGGATTGGAGATATTCTACGGTTTTGAGGATAGGCAGACCAGCAACGGCTTCTGCCTGGCTGAGGCACGCACGGGAAAGATTATCTGGGGCTGTGATCACCCCACCAGACATCTCCATGACTGGGGCTTGATTGGTGACATCGATCCGGATATCCCGGGAATGGAGTTGTACGCCATGGAGAAGGACCGCTCACAATGCTGGCTGTACAGCGCGCAGGGCAAACTGCTTGCCAATCAAGACCTTGGGGGCCATAGTCCACGGGCTTTCTACTGGACAGACGGGCCGACCAAGGTTTATTCGCCCTTTAGTTACCGTGCGTCAAGCTCTCGTATTATGAAATACAAAGGCGCTCAGATTGCCGAATTTCCGGGCCGCATAGCGGCCATATCTGACTGTATGGGTGACTGGCGTGAGGAGCTTGTCACTATTGCCAAGGGTGAAGTGCGTATCTATACTACGACTATTCCCGCCGGTACCCGCCGTGTCTGTCTGATGCAGGACTATCTGTATCGAATGGATGTAGCCATGCAGATGATGGGTTACTTTTATCCGCCCCAGCTCGGCGGCGCCGAGAGTGACGGCAGGTAGTGTCTCAAACGCAGGAATGTCCCAAAAGGGATTAATTTAAGGAGAGTCCAAAACAGTATGACCAAATCAAGGACTAAAATAAACGTGGCTATCACGATCGGAATGATACTTTTTTTTACAGGCACGATACATGCACAACGGCAGATGGAGAATCTGGGCCGTGGAGTGGTTGCGGTTAATCAGGGCGACGGCAAGGTGTACATAGGATGGCGTATGCTGGGAACCGACCCCGACAACATCGCCTTCAACGTGTACAGAAACAATATCCGTGTTAACAGTCAGCCGATAACGGAATCCACCAACCTCGTAGATAGTGACGGAAGTACCGGTGCGACCTACACAGTTCGTATTGTTATCAATGGTTCTGAGGGGGAGCCTTCTGAGCCGGCAGGAGTTTGGAGTCGGAATTACCTCTCAATTCCTCTTCAGACTCCCGAGGGTTGTACCCCCAACGATGCATCCGTCGGGGACCTGGATGGTGACGGTGAGTATGAGATTGTATTACACCAGGCGCCGAGAGGCCGTGATAATGCACGAAGCGGGATGACGGACGAACCCATATTTGAAGCCTACAAGCTGGATGGTACTTTCCTGTGGAGGATTAATTTAGGAAAGAATATTCGTGAAGGCGCCCACTATACTCAATTTATGGTATATGACCTTGATGGTGACGGTAAAGCTGAGTTTGCCTGTAAGACAGCGGACGGGACTGTTGACGGAAAAGGCAAAGTCATCGGCGACGCCAATGCGGATTACCGAAATTCGAAGGGCTACATCCTGGACGGGCCGGAGTTTCTCACCATATTTGACGGTCAAACCGGTGCCGAGCTTGCCACAACTGATTATATACCACCCAGAGGCCGCGTTTCTGACTGGGGAGATGACAATGGCAATAGAGTGGATCGATTCCTTGCGTGCATTGCGTATGTTGACGGCCAAAGACCGAGCCTCGTAATGTGTCGCGGTTACTATACAAGGGCGGTGCTGACAGCATGGAATTTCAGAGATGGCAAACTGACAAGAGTATGGACCTTTGATAGTGATGATGGTACTCCGGGGAATAGAGATTATAGAGGACAGGGAAATCATAATCTCAGCGTTGGTGATATTGACGGCGATGGTAAAGATGAAATTGTATATGGGGCATGTGCCATTGATGATGATGGAACAGGACTTTATACGACAGGTTTAGGGCATGGAGATGCCATGCATTTATCCGATATCGATCCGGATAGGCCGGGCCTGGAGGTTTTTGCCATCCATGAAAGGCCCAGTCACCCCTATGGTGCAAACCTTCGTGACGCCGCAACCGGAAAAGTGATATGGGGGTTACAGTTACGCGACCCGGGAAGGGGACTGGCTATGGACATTGACCCCCGTCATAAAGGGTATGAATGCTGGACGAATAATTCAGACGGCCTATACAACTGCAAAGGCGAAAAGATTTCTGATGCTAAACCCAGGTCTTGTAATATGGGTATCTGGTGGGATGGCGATGTGCTTCGTGAAATCCTTGATGGCAGCAGTCCCCGGGGCAGAGCAGGTGGACAGGGAGGTGCTTTCATTGATAAGTGGGATTATGCCAATGGCACAGTAATCCGGTTGCTTAATGGTGGTGACTATGATTGCCTCACGAACAATGGGACCAAAGCGAATCCTTGTCTCCATGCAGATATTTTAGGCGACTGGAGAGAGGAAGTAATTTGGAGAACAAGGGACGGTAAGGAGCTGCGTATCTTTACGACGACAATACCTACAGACCGCCGTTTCTATACCTTTATGCATGACCCTATGTACAGGCTGAGTGTTGCCTGGCAGAATGTAGCCTATAATCAGCCTGCTCAGCCTGGTTTTTATATGGGGGACGGTATGGCAGCACCGCCCCGTCCTTCGATAACAACACCAGCTCATTGAAATACTGATAAGTAAAGAGGCGTACGAGCCCCGCTCATCGCATACGGGCGGTGCGAGCACATGTCGCACGTCCTGGTGTACACACAAACGGCACAACCTCACTGGGGGGCTGTACCTTTTCTCATCCCTCTGAGCTTAACGCAGCCGAATCCAACAACGCTTTCTGATATTGCTTTGTAGAAAACCTTTGCAAAATGTCATTGCGAGGCCCGAAGGGCCGTGGCAATCTCTTGCGCAACAGGCAGAAAAGCCATCGTTGTGTTTGAGATTGCTTCGCGGAGTTTATCCTGAGCAAAGCGAAGGGCTCGCAATGACGGTCTCCGGCCTGATTTTTTCTACAACGCGTTCTGATATTTGAGCGACTGCTGACTAAAAAGCCGGGTCATACCATGAGAAAGCCACAGATGCAGGAAAGGCTTATTCCCTTAACGGACAAAAGCACCTGGGATGAAAGTGTGATGTGTACTGAGTTTTCCGTGGACCGGTCCTGTCAGCATATTCAAATCAGTGCGCGGGCACTGGCAATCGTAGGCCGACAGGAATGCTCCGGGAATTTTAACAGGTTTTCACAACGTCAAGGGAGTTGGCGTTGCATTTTTTGTAGGTTATGGAATAGGGCACGAATTTCATTGCGATTAATCCGGCTTATAATACCAAATTTAGTTAATGATTACCGATTGCCTGAGTTTGTCATTCCTGCGAAGGCAGGAATCCAGGCTCTCTATGAGTATTATATGCAATTCTTTCGGCAATTTTTAACTGTAATTTGTATAAGATCAGAGGTATATTGAATTTAACTTTGTGTCGCTTTTTGCAGAAGATCATATACCCAGTCTTCGAAGAATAGAGGGTAGAGATGTAGTTTCTCGCTTGCCAATCTAATTCCTTCCTTGGATAGCCATGCTTTTATTTGTTCTTTATGGTGGGGAAATTGTTCTGCTATCCTTTTTCTGTACAAGTCTCTTAATTTTTTTAGTCTTCTTTTGCCAACCTCATCTGTCTTGCCGGTTGCTCTAAAATAGCGCCTTACCTTATCCACTCTTATATCTTGGACCTTCTTGAAATATGGGACAAGCCTTCTTGGGATTGTATCCGGAAGCACAAATTTATCATCTATTCCTGCACGCTCGATTTCATTACGTTCATAATGGATGAAGGGATCATAAAAAAATACCGCAGGATGAAAATCTGTCCTGTGAGTGGCCAGATGTGGTATAAAAACATCTAATGTCTTTCCCGCATGAAATAAATCCCATGGACCATCACCTATTAATATAATGCAGCATAATTTATTTAAGTCTCTCCGATTATAGCCGATTACTTTATTATAAGCCCTTTGAAGCTTGGGCAAAGTTGCTCTCCGCACATCAATTATCAGTAATTTTGAGGATACTGTATCTCGTGCCATGCTGTCAATTTCTTTGACGGTCTCTTGTATCTCTTTTTCTCGGGGTTTAATCAACTGGTAGTGTTTCATTCTCACGTCGTGATGTATCCTTTCGTAAACGTCGGTGGCCAGGATGTGGTCCAAAGTGAGGATATATATATTATCTTTTCTTCCAGGGTGACTTAATATATCTTGTGCTGTGTCTTTGAGATGGTATGTATCTTCCAATGTCTTCAGTCTCCCATTTATTTAACGTTTACGGCTTCATTCAGACCGGCTGAAAACTGCTGCTTACATCACAAAGCCAGCCGGCCAAAAGCCACCGGAAAGTTTTGACAGAACATCAAAAAGGGAGACACAGGCGGACTTCAAAAAGCTTATCATCACCACCACGTCTCCCTGTTGCTTAGTACCTTTACTTTATTTATTGAATCTTATGATAGGACCTTATATCTGTACTCGCAACAGAGATATTTTAGGAAATAAAGCTGCGCAAGTCAACCGAATTATGACCATAACGCACCGGAGTTTTCACAGCGATCATTCCGATAGAACGACCGTCCTGCTCCGGCGTAGCTTCACCGAGCCGAGTCGTCGAGTCAAAGGATTTGGCATTGTGGTTGTTTTGGGTAAGGCGAATAAGGCGGCTTTGGGATTTTGGAAAGATGGTTGTGGGATTGTTATAACCGCCCTTTGTTTTCCCTTATCCCCATTCCGATTTACTGATATCGAACACTTGGTATGTTTCGTATCGGTCTCAGAATTTTACGGATTGGTAGTCCCGGGTGAAGGTGCAGAGGCAGTCCAGTTATCAGGGTCATTGCCATAGCTCTGTGGGGATATCCGGCTCAACGATACCCAGCCGCTGTCTGGTTCCCTCGGCCAGAGGTCAACGCCGCCGGGACAATCTTCAGGATGAAAACCATCGCTGTAACTGACCCTGTCAACGCGAATGTAATAACGTGTCCCAAATTCGTCCACGTCACCGGGCATCGAAAGCTCTAACCTCTCGCCGGCGTTGTTCAAGCTGCCCTTGTAAGGTCCAAGAATCTTCTCAACAGGGACAGTCGGATACCGCCAGGCAAATGCCTCCGGCTCCTTGACCAATAACAAATATCCGCTGGCTGGTATCGTAACAGGCGCATCCTCCGGGAATGTAAAATCAATACCGTCGGTGAACTTCCACGGCTGAGCTTTATCATAATCATACAAGGTTACCGGCTCGGCGCTGATGTTGAGCAGCTCGATGTATTCATACTGGTCATTAGTATATAAACCACCAACCGGCCAGGATGGATTGTACATAATCTCGTTGATGACTATCGGGCCGACCTTTGGATAAGCATTAGCAGAACCCGGCGTGTTCTCAGACATCGGAACAAAGTTGTAATTGCCGGTGCTGCTCTTATAGTAACGGCCAAACGATACATCTGTTTCCGAAGCGCCGAAATCCTCGACCTGCCGATATCCGGTTAAAAGGCTACCTTCTGCGGAGCTTAGATATATCTGTTCGCCGTTCTCGCTCAAGGCAAAAGGCTGATGAGAACCCGGGGCACTCGGGTTATCGAAATACAGGTCTTCATAAAAAAGAATGTATCCGTGTGGAGCAATCCTTGTCCCGGCGGCAATCTGGTATTTGGTCGGATTAGAACCACTGTCACTGAGGAACCAGCCGCCAATATCTATAGTAGTGTCTGTAGTATTATGCAGCTCAATCCAGTCCGCAGCATCGGCGTGCGAATGTGCCAATACCTCGTTAATAACCACTGCACCGGGATCGGGGGCAAGGCCGCTATCATCCGTACTCGGCGAACCGCCGAGGTATGCACTTGCACGCCAGGAGTCTTTCTCATTCCAACTGTACGAGTCGGTGCCAATCGGGTCTATTACAGTTAGGGAGAAACCATCGCCATCGGTAATAGAGCGCCAGCCCTCTTTGTAGTCAAAATCAAGAATCATTCGGCCGATAGCATCTTCCATCCTGATTCGCTCTCCGGCATTGTTCAGCCTGCCGGAGTATTCGCCGGCTATATTCATAGCTGTTCCGTACTGGGCTTCGAAGGCACTGCGGTCTTGGACAACTACAACATATTCGCCGGGTGCAAGCTCCAGGTTCGGGAAGGTAAAATCAATTCCGTTCGTGAAGCTGACCAGATTCAGATTAATTGTTTCAGTCCCGATGTTTTTCAGTTCAACGTACTCGGTGTTTGGGTCGTTCGGATGATACATAATCTCCGTGATGCGCAGGTTTTCCGCAACAGGGCCGATGGCAAAGGTCGCTTCGTTGAGAGCACTCCATTTGCTTAATTTCAATATACAGGCCTTGACGTGGGTGCTATTGGTCAGCGTGATTGGCCCGGTATACAGGAGCACACCGGGCGAAGTACCGCCGTCACTGGGGGGACTGCTTTTGCCGGCAACCAGCTCGGCGGAGATGAGAAAATCAGAGCTTGTAGTGGAGGAATTCAGGCCTTGGATGGCTAAGATATTGTAACTCGGCTGCAGGGAGCTGAGGAAAACAGATATGTCGATGTCCTCAAAGTTGAGGGCTTCGTCTTTGGTGCGGTCTGCGTTGGCGCCGGAGTTCCACCTCGGCGTGCCGGTGAAATTCCTTCTGGCTACTTCGACGCCGTTGAGGTAGGCGATAAAGCCGTCTTCGTAACGAATCTTCAGCATCAAAAAATCGAAGTAATCACTGCCGGTGCTAAGGGAAAACGGGATACGTATATAACAGGTGGCATTTTTTCTAAACATCTGGTTTCCCACATCAAGCGTGATGAGGTTTTCGTAATCCGAACCTCTTTCGTAGCCGACACCGCCCGGGCTTCCGACACAGGCAGGCCAGGTTGAGTCGTTGAAGGGCTGCCCTCCCTTCCAATCGTCGCTGATGGGGCCTATTGGAACGAGCACTCGCTTAACATTACTTTCGGCTATGAGGGTAGTGGTGTCGGTGTCCTGTTGGGGTAGCCCTTGAAGGCGCGGGTCGGAGCCATCGAGGGTATAATAGACGGCGTGAAATCTGCCCATGCTGGTCATGGTCAGAGTGTCACCGGCTGAAATCGCGCCGCCATGCTGGTACTGGTCGTTTATATTGAATATTGGGCCGGGAGAGGTAAACATACCTTCCTGAATGCAGGCATCCAAAAAGACGTCAAGCCGATTCGGTACCCAGGTGTTTATAACATAAGTATCCATATTGGAGATGACTCCCGACATCTGTTCACGAAGTTCGAGGAAGCGTTCACTTATGTTGGCTTCTGTTAGTGCACCATTGTCGTAGAAATGTTTGTATATACGGTCTGAAAAGATTTGTTTGAAGTTGTTGTTGACCTTGAGCGCGCGATAAAAATAACCGTTGGCATTAGTCTGTGTGTTAAGGCTGTCAAAATAAACGGTATTGAGCCGGTCTGAAAACATTCCACCTTCTGCGTCCCAGATGAAGAACCTCCACATTCCCTCATCGGAGCGTTCACTTGCGGCGGCCCAGTTGTTTTGCGGCCAATCCCAGTTACCAGACCAAAGCTGCAGGATGAGATAGTCGGCAAATGCCGGAATATCGAGGCGTTTGCTAACGTACTGATAATGTGTATCGTTGGAGAGATTGTTTGTGCGGGCGTAACTGAGCAAGTCGTTCCAGGCCACCGCATCCCCGTCGCGGATTCCGCTCATTGTCATCACGTCCCAGTCCTTGTCGCTTTTGTACCATTGCTGGCAGGATGCGTCTTTGATGTGCTCACAGGGGTTGAAATAGCCTTTGTATTCGCCGTTGATGAAGAGATTGGCCATCGTACCGCCGCTGTCGACATTGCCCATATCCTTGTGCAGGCGTCTGATTAGCTCGTCCTTGATAAATGGATTAACTCTGTCGTTGTGGCCTCCGCGGAGAACGATGCTCTTGAAACGTTCGACCTCGAAAGGAAACAGCGGATATTCGAGCCAGCCGTCACTATATCTGCCGCGGAAGTAAAGCCTGAAGCTGAATTTGCTGTTTCCTGTCCAGAGACCGTCGCTTCGGTGATAGCGCGGTCGCATATATTCACTTCCGTGGACCCGGATTCCGCAATCAATCTGAATACCCGAATTGTCTTCCGAGCTGCGGCGGGCTCCGCCCCGACGAGCGCGATTAATCAGTTCAAACGAGACGGGACGTTCGTATGCCATTCCGCGGTGCATTGGATTGTTGTGACTGTTCGCACCACTTGAGACCCATTGTCCGTCACTTCCATAGCTTCCGCCTACGATGGCCATAACACCGTCAGGTTCGTAGAAAGTTTTCCCTTCATCGCCAACGAGCGAAATCACCGGCAGCGACCTGACGGCTTCGCTGGCGTTCATTATATATGTATTGGTCTTAATATCTGATGGTTTGAAGCCCGGCTTGATTGCCTTGGCCCGCAAACACGTGGTTTTGTTGATGGTAATAGGACCGGTGTAGGTTGTACCGCTGTGTCCTCCGCGTACAGAAACTTGATACGGTTCAGAGCCGTTGAGCGTATAGTATATCACGGCATTTTTGGTTTCAGTGGCGATTGTAACAGAGAAAGGTGTATCATAAAAACCGCGATTGTGGCTGAACTTCGGAGCGGCGACCTCACCTGAATATGCACCGTCATTTTTCGCTTGCGGGGTTGGGGTAGCAAGGAAGCGCAGATTATCAGCAGCGTCGGGGTAGCGGCCGTATGAGATATCGGTAGTCTGCTCGCCAAAGGCGACACTATCAATCAGAGTGCTGCCGTCGATGTCGAACAGGGCGATTTCCTCTCCGCCTGCGTCCAGTTTGAAATTCGCGTGCAGACCAGTGTCGCCTGTATCGTTGTCGGCCCATACCAATAGATAGCCGCCCGGGTGAATGATAATTGAACCTCGAGAATTACTTGGAATCAGCCACTTTCTTGGAGCGGAGAGGTTGTCCGTAAGGTACATGCCGGAAACATTAATAGTAGAGGTCCCGGAGTTATAGATTTCTATCCAGTCGTCATATTCGCCCTGCGGGTCCTGGATACATTTGCTGTTGGACGCCATAAACTCGTTGATTACCAAAGGGTTGCCCATCTCGTGCCAGTGCTTGGTCAGCAGGGCAAAATCCGACATATTTACGCCTCCGACACCATCCAGGTCGGCATGATTTGGTTCCGAGGAGATGTCCGAAGGTTGCAGCCACTGCTCGGCGAAAACGCTTATATCCAGGAAATTGACTTTGCAGTCACCATTTAGGTCGCCGGTTGGACAGACAGCCAACACTGGGCTGGCTAAAAATATAGTTAATATCAGGGTAAACAACGAGAATTTCATAGATTTGTACACTTAATACATCCTGCCTCACAAATTATTAACAATCGACTATATATCTTACTAAAAATAGCAGGGAATTTCCAGTGAATTGTTACTTTGGCGCTTTTAAGGTGTGAAGTTATTTTCCGGCTCGTCAGGGCGCTCGTCTCGGTGAAGGCCCGAGCCGCAGCCGGGGAGCCTGCCGGAGCCCAGCTGTGTTTTTATATAATTTTACCGGTGCTGAAAGCCAGTCAATTACCGGAAGAGCCGATTGTATCCGCCCGTGTTGAGCGTGCCGTCCGTATTTGATGGCGTGCTCACCGACACATCATACTGATTATGCTGATGGCCGTCATACACAGATAAAAGAGCACGAAGCCGCCGGCAATGATGGTAGTGATAATCGCAAGTAACTTACGGCTGTCGCAGATGATTCCCACGATGCCGACTATCAAGGCTGAAAGGAATGAGAAGATAACAAGCAACCCTCCAAGGGCCGCGAGAGGATTGCCTCAGCCGGGCTGAAGTATTATCATCGCCCCGGCAGCCAGAGCTGCTATGACAAGTAACGTTATCGCGATTTTTCCGAAACGCATTTTTAACTCTCTCTAATAAACCAATTTTATAATTAGTTCTATTTACTGTAACATACCACCATATTCCATAGTGAGCCAATTGCAAACTAAAATATATAGCACTACTCCCACTACAATGGCAACAGTGGCAATAGCAAAGAATTTTCGGCGGACGAAATTGATTCCGAGGATACCAAACACTAAGGCAGCAGGAATGGAAAGATTTATTATCAACCCTACAAGGGCCCTGATAGGATTGCCTCAGCCGGGGCGAAGTATGATGCTCGCACCGGCGGTCAGAGCCGCTGCGATAAGTAAAGTTATCGCGATTTTTCCGAAACGCATTTCTTCGCTCTCTAAAAAACGCCAAATAAGACTTTTTAGATTTTAAACATATCAATCGCCGGCGAATTAGTCAATTGCGGGATTTTTTAAATATCGGGTATAGCCCACGCGTCGGGTCAGCCCAGTGCGGTCAAAGTAGTCGAGCAATGGGATGGCAAACTTTCTGGTGGTATCAAGGAGATACTTGAACTTTACACTTTCGAGCTTGCCTTCTTTGGTGATGAACGAGATTAGAATTTGGCGCGCCTGCTCAACGGCCTCACTGTGGAAGAACAGGTCATTTTCAACCCGGACAAGGCGTTCGTGCTCGATTAGTATCCTCAGGATTTTCTGCACCTTTTCCGGAACCGCTGTCCTGCTACGGCTCGGGCCTGCGCCGAGACGAGCTGTTTGTTCAATAACTTCTTCTAATTTGGGCGGATTAAACGGACGTTCTCTGAAAAGAGATTCGATACTCTGGAGTATTTTTTGTTCATCGTCGCTGAAGGTTTCTTGATGTTCGGGCAAAGCCAGGCGATGTTTTCTTTCGACGAGCTTGCCCTGCGAGATTAGGAGATTTAGAAGGCCGTCAAAAACATCCTTTTTCAGTTGGGACGCCTCATAAAACTGTTCGATGGTCAATCCGGGGCTTTCAGGTTTGCTGTGGTGAAAGTCACTCGCGATGTTAAGCAGTTGCTTCTGGACATTATCAGCCGTATCTGTGTGGATATACAGCTTTGAATCCAAATACAATACCTTATCCTGCTGTAGAAGCTCGGCGATGATTGCTTTGAGCCGTTCGGGAAGTATCTTGGTACGGATTGAAAGTTCAGTTTCATTGACAGCAAAGGCCTTGGCGGTTTTTATACAGTATTCAGCAAAATCCTTATCGGTAAGCACGGCCTGGGCACGATCCCACGAATCCTGGATTGTCTGGGGATGGTTTCGTTTGAGTTTTTGGGGAAGCGCCTCTACAATCATTCCGCCGCCGATTGTCTGGACGGGTGAAAGAGTTCGTAATATGAAACGGTCGCGTGGGGCCGCGACGACGGGCTCGTTTAATCTGATTTGAACGAGACAGTCGCTACCGGCAGTGGCCCTGCTTTCTTCCAACAGATATACCATAGCAACAATTTCGGAAGTGCCGGTGTGAAACTTTATCTTAGTACCATTTTTAAGAGGAGATTTTATATGAGGCAGGATTCTAAGTTTACATAAGTACCACTGCTGCGGTGAGAAATATTCGCCGAGCGTAACCACATTGCCGCGTTTGACGGTCTTGTAGTCCCATTGAGGGACATTGAGCGCGGCGCACTGGCCGACCATAGCGATTTCGCTGTCTCGTTTATAGACCTGTATGGCTTTAATTCGTCCTTTTGTCCCGTGTGGGAAGAGGACCATCGCCTCGCCAATCTTAGCTGAGCCTGCAACCGGAATGCCGGTAACCACGGTGCCGTAGCCCTTGACGGAGAACGTCCGCTCGACCGGCAGTCGAAATATGCCGTCGGTTCTCTTTGGTTCGATTGTGCCGACAAGCTCTTTAAGGGCCTCGTAAAAAACATCGAAGCCCTGGCCTGTTATGCCGGATACGGGAAGAATCGGGGCTTCTTCCAAAAATGTGCCGACAAGAAAATCCTTAACCTCGGCCGTAACATTGCCCACGCGCTGCTGGTCAACGCAATCTACTTTCGTCAAAGCCACTATACCGTATTTGACACCGAGCAGTGTGAGTATGTCGAGATGCTCACGCGTTTGCGGCATCACGCCGTCGTCAGCGGCGATAACAAAGATAGCGCCGTCAATACCGCTTGCGCCGGCAACCATTGTTTTTATGAAATTCTCATGGCCGGGGACGTCAACGATGCCAACTTCCAGGCCGGAGACGGTACACGGTGCGAATCCGAGGTCGATAGACATTCCGCGTTCCTTTTCGGCCTTGAGATGGTCCGTGTCGCATCCGGTCAGGCATTTTATAAGGGCTGTTTTGCCGTGGTCTATATGGCCGGCAGTGCCGAGTGTGATATTTTTTTGTGCTACACCCATTGGTTTTCGTCTGTTTAGTTCTTGTTGCGGAAACAGTATTTGTCATTCCCGCGGAAGCGGGAATCCAGCTTTTTTCGCCCTGGATCCCTGCTTTCGCAGGGGTGACATCGTCGATTTTTGCTTTCTGCAACAGATACTATTTAATCGAGAATATCGAGCAGCGCTTTAATAACTATCTTATCATCCCCACTAAGAAGAGTTCGTGGGTCTATAAGGACCTGGTCGTTTTGTATTCGGGTAAAAATCCCAGTGCTGTATCGGCGAAGCTGGTTCGCAAGTGACTCTGCACTGATTTTTTCCGGGCGTATGGCTACCAGCGTTGTTGCCAGATTTTGTGTCGGCAGGGAACCGCTGCCCATCTGCGAAAAGCCGGGGATGGTTATGACGGCGGAATCGGAAATGCTTTTGCCAAGCTGGGAAGCTAAGCTTTTGGCTTCTTTAGAGATTTCGGAGTCATCCCGTCTGAGCATTTGCAGGGTAGGGACCTGGCTAAGAGCTATTGATTCATCGAGGAAAAGTTTCAAAGTCGCTTCCAGCGTAACAAGAGTAAGTTTCCCGACACGTACGATTCTGGCAAATTGGTTCTTGCGTACGGCCTCTATCAGTTCGGACCTGCCGAGGATGATTCCTCCCTGAGAGGCACCTATCAGCTTATCGGCGCTTGCAGTAACAATGTCGGCCCCTTTACTGATTGATTCGGTCAGGGTCGGTTCAGGTTCGAATCCGAATTGTGAAAAATCGATAAGCGCACCTGCGCCGACGTCGTCAATCATAATCAGCTTGTGTGAATGCGCTATATCAACAAGCTCATCGAGCGCCACTTCCGACGAGAATCCCTGAATTTTGTAATTGCTCGGGTGCACGCGCAGAATCGCAGCGGTATTTTCGGTAATCGCATTGGTGTAGTCACGTGGGTGTGTTTTATTGGTGGCCCCGACCTCAACGAGTTTTGCCCCGCTGAAAGCCATAACGTCCGGCAGGCGGAACGAACCGCCGATTTCAACAAGCTGCCCGCGCGAAACTATGACCTCTTTACCGTTCGCAACGGTATTCAGCACAATAGAAGTGGCGGCGGCATTGTTATTGACAACGGTGGCTGCCTCGGCGCCGGTCAACTGTTGAAGGAGCTGCTCGATGCGCTGGTCTCGTTTGGAGCGTTTGCCGGTTTCAGTATCGGCCTGGAGCAGCGAATATCCCGACAATTCGTCCTGGATTTGCCGCAGCGCCTGCTTAGGAAGGACCGCACGGCCAAGCCCCGTATGCAAAATGATGCCCGTTGCATTGATGACTCTTCGATAGTACGGGCGCATCATTTCTTCTAAACGGTGCTTGGTATCGTCTATGATTTTTTTGTGAATTTTTTTCTCATCTATCTCTGGAGCTTTTTTGGCGAGAATGTGTTCTCGAGATTCTTCAACAGCCCGGCGGATTGAATCGGTCACTACTTTCCTGCCCGCCTCGGCGATATATTTTTCCAGGCCGGGGTCTTTTAGGAGGGTATCTACCGAGGGCAGTTTTCGCAATATTTGCTCATTCTGCTTTTCCATAATTTACCTTGAGTTTTGCAAAATGGGGACTGTTAAGACAAATAATAATAACACTTATTTTACATTATCCTGCATAGGAAAACAAGAGATTTGGCGCAGGAGTTTTTTTCCGGATTTTTTGGGGAATACTTTTGGCGCACTAATTCGAGATATTTTGCAATATTTTCAGGAAAATCGAAAAAAGACGTAACGAAATCGCTGTTTCAGCGTCTAAATTATGAAAACAAGAGGGTGAAATGTCTATAAAGTGTTTTTCTCGTATAAATAAGTTTTGAATCCGAGGTAGTTGGAGTTATAGTGTAATAATATAATACCTTTGTGAATCCTTGTAAGCGGAAGGGATTTATGAAAAAGGTCATTTTAGTCATATCACTGGCATCGGCTATAGTATTGGTATCAACATGTGCCAAGCGGGAGGAAGGTCGATGCAGGCTGAGATACCATCAAGTTGATATATCGGAATCGAGAATATATTATGCCTGTCAGGATCAGTTCAGGCTCTCAGAAAAGCCGGCTCAACTAAAAGACCTGCCTAAGAAAATATCCAATCGAGTAAATTATTTTCATGCAAAAATAGCTGGTAGAGAAATTCCGCTAATAATAGACCGTGGGAGGAAATCCAAACTTTATCTGGATACAGATGCTGACGGCTGTTTATCTGATGAAAAAGGATTCACCTCTAAGACCGTCAAAAGACGTTTGTTTGGCCCTGTGGATTACTACAGATTTGGGCCGATATCAGTGAAGTTTGAACAGGCTGCTGAAAAATTTGCTCAGCAGATTTATGTTTTTACTCGTGACAGTTACATGAGACATCTTATCTTGTGTCCGGCCCACTACCGCAAGGGTAAGGTTCTCCTGGACCAAAATATCTATGAGGTAAGGGTAGTTGATGGCAATTTTGATGGGAAATATGGTCGAATATTGTCACTGCCCATCGAAAAAATCTGGAGGCCCGGGTGTGACTCTTTTGCAATCGACCTTAATCATAACGGCAAATTAGATTTTAATTATTACCTTCACTCGGAGATAATGCCGCTTGGCAGGATGGTCAGGGTCGGAAATTCTTATTACAGTATTAATATTGCTGAAGGTGGAACATTTCTTGAACTTAACAAAATCCAGCCGGAATGTGGGACACTTGATCTTGGCAATACAAATGTGAAGTTGAAACTTTGGTCTGACGCCGCACAACAATACATATCTGACCTCAAGAGCAATGGGCCGATTCCTGCAGGTAGGTATAAGGCACTTTTTATCGAGTTGAGCCAAATAGACTCCGAAAGAAATGCTTGGACTTTTACAAGCTATCGGGATACAGGAGCTCTATACGATTTTGAAATTAATAAGAATGAAACAACTTCATTCGAAATCGGACCTCCATTTCAGATCAAGGTAACTCCACGACAGGGTAGGGACACTGTGTATATTCGTTTTAAACTTGAGGGACAGGCGTCAGAGCAGTATAGATCCGATGTGAAAAGAAATGGCATACGAGTGTCCCCGCCTTTGTTTAAGATTATTGACGAGGGGGGCATTGTCGTTGATTCCGGCTGGTTCGAATACGGCTGAAGTGGTCCATGTGAGTACTCGTGGCGAGTACCAGATGATTTCAAAGGCAAGTACAAAGTGCAGATTGATATGGCCCTTGGGCCGTTTGAAGTAAGGCAGGATGAGACTTGGCACGTGATATAATAAAAGAGAAAAAGAACGCTCTTGTCCGGTCTTTTTTACTGGCATTTTGACATACTCAGGTATAAAATAGAGTTGATTTGATACGAAAAGTGCCAAAGAGGAAATAAAGCTATGAAGAAAAGAGATGTATGGATTTCAGTTGCTATTATAGCAGCAGCAGCGGTTCTGATTCTGATGTTGTTTTCCGGTTCGTCAGGTAAAGGCCAAATAAAAATTGATGCCGGAGATGCTGTCGCCGAGTTGCAGCTTGCCGGCGGTCTATTCAGTAAAGCAACGATTAACTCAGGAGCGGAGCCAACTAAAGTAAGTGCACAAGCACACAGGCCGGTACAGTTGAGCCTGTCGATAAAGCAGGGCGGCGATACGTGGCAGATTGACAGTAGCGGCCCGTGGGGAAAACTCTCAACAATCAGTGTGAACGACAAAGAGATGACAGTTCTGAAATTAGGCCCACCTTTTTTAATCAAACCGGGAGTTCGTAAAAGCGGTTCGAACGTATCGATAGATTTTGCCATTATCGGTCAGGCTTCTGAGCAATATCAGAATGTCATAAGAAAGAACAATCGGACAGTGCCTGCGCCAAAGGCCAAAATCATAGATGAGGCGGGAAACGTACTTGCCTCCGGCGGATTCGAGTATGGGTGAGGCGGCACATGCCGGTACTCGTGGCGAGTGCCAGAGGATTTCAAGGGCAAGTACCAGGTACAGATAGATATTGACCTTGGCCCGTTTGAAACTAAACAGGAGGAAACCTGGCACTTGATAGAGTAAAAGAAATCGAGCCACAAGCACCGGCGGGTAACGAGAAAATCTCTCTTACCCGCCTTTTTTATTGGAACGAAAAAAAGAAAAGCAACAGGAAAAATTTTGTTTGAAAGACTGTTATTATGAAAAGTATAGAGAACATCGGTCTAAGTGAGGTTCAGGCTGTTTACAGTGGTCCCGAAGGGCGGCTCTGGGAGCTGATAATGGGAGAGCAGATTCACATTGGCGGTTTTGCTTCGTCGATGGACCTTGCGGAAAGAGCCGGTATCGGTTCGGGGATGAAAGGCGTTGACCTTTGCTGTTGTAACGGTGCCGGGATGCGCTTTCTGGTGCGTTTTCGAGATGTGGCCCGGATGCACGGAGTTGACGCCACAGAAAAGGTCGTCGAACAGGGACGCCGTCGATGTGAGCAGGAGGGATTATCAGACAAAATCGAATTCACCCTTGCCGATGTCTGTGCCGGCGGGCTTGATGATGCAAGCGTGGATTTTATCTGGGGAGAGGATGCCTGGTGTTATGTTGTTGATAAAGAAAAGCTGATTTCTGAAGCAGCGCGTATAGCCAGGCCGGGAGGAATTATTGCCTTTACGGATTGGATTGAAGGAAAGGCAGGGCTTTCCGATGCCGAAGCGAAACGATTTTTGTCTTTTATGAAATTTCCAAACGTACAGGACCTCGAAGGCTACAGTGATTTGTTAGAGGCGAACGACTGCGAGGTTATCACAGCAGAGGATACCGGCAGGTTCGGGCCATACGTTGACCTTTACTTGAATATGCTTAATATGCAGCTAACATACGATGCTTTGAAAATCATCGGCTTTGACAGCGGATTAATGCAGTCGATGGGTGCGGAAATGGCTTTTATGCAGGAGCTGGCGCATGCAGGTAAAATTGCCCAGGGTCTCTTTGTCGCCCGGAAGAAAAAGTAACAAACGTATAGGATTTGAGGATGCTATGTAGAAAATATGCAATACTTGTCATTCTGAACGAAGCGCAGCGAAGTGAAGAATCTCTTTAGTCCGAATATTTAGAGATTCTTCGTTGCCCTCAGAATGGCAACCACAGAGTTTTCTACGAAGCAATTTGAGGAACAAAATGGGAAAATGTGGTGGTGACAAAAGAGGAATACCCCGCGTAAAACGCGGGGCTGAATATTTAGCCTGCGGTTTTACCGCAGGACAGGAGAACGGGCCTTTAGCCTGGTTCGGCAAGATGATTCAGAACTGTTACGAATACGCCACCGACGCCAAATCTAAAGGCAAACACATAGTGGGGATTATGTGTGAATATACGCCGCGGGAATTGATTATGGCCGCAGATGCCGTGCCGGTATGTCTGTGCGGCGGCTCAGCGGAAATGATTGGGCCGGCCGAAGAAGACCTGCCCGCAAACCTTTGTCCCCTGATTAAATCAACATACGGTTACCATCTTGAAAAGGCAAATCCATTCCTCGAAATGGCTGATTTGATTGTGGCCGAGACGACCTGTGACGGTAAAAAGAAGATGTACGAGCTGATGGGCCAGACCCGGCCGATGTATGTGCTGGAGCTGCCTCAAAAACCAGCGGACAGTGATGCGATGGCGCATTGGGTAAGTGAGCTCCGCAAGTTCAGAGCAAAGCTTCAGGAACATTTTGGTGTCGAGCTTACGGACGAAAAAATAAAACAAGCAATCGTGGTGATGAATCGCGAACGACAGTTACGGCGTGAATTAGCGGCGCTGATGAAATCGCAATCACCTCCACTGACGGGCAGGCAGTTGCTGGAGTTTAAAAGCAATATCTCCGGTATCAGTGCCGACTTCGAGCAGTACGATAAAGCAATTAAGTTTTTTAAATCTCAAAAAGCCGCAACCTGCAAAGACTCTCATGTACGGGTGTTAATGACAGGCGTTCCGATAGTTCACGGTGCCGAACGGGTCCTTGACATTATCGAATCTCACGGAGGGCTTGTAGTATGTATGGACAACTGCACCGGCCTTAAGCCAATTCTGGAAGACGTTGACGAAACAGCACAGGACCCAATCATTGCTTTAGCTGAAAAATATTTTCGCCTGCCGTGCTCAGTAATGACTAAAAATGACCGGCGGCTGGAGATACTTCGAGACCTGACTGCCGAATACCGGCCGCAGTGTATTATCGACCTTATCTGGCAGGCCTGTCTCACATACGATGTCGAATCGTACCTTGTCAAAAAGCTGGCCGAGGAAGAGCTCGGCATCCCATATCTGAGAATTGAAACGGATTATTCTCCGTCCGATTCGGCTCGTATCGCGTTGCGGGTCGAAGCATTATTCGAAACAGTCCGCTAAAGGGCCGGCGAATCCAGCTGAGGTAACTGATGAAAACAATTATCTACACCTGCCCGTATGTGCCTGCCGAGTGGATTGCCGCGCATGGCCTGCAGCCGAGCAGAATAATACCGGATGCAGCAGAGGCGGAGGGCCCACTTGGTCGGGCCGAGGGTGTTTGCCCTTATGTTCAGGGTTTTATCAATGAGGTGATAACAGATAAACAGGCCGGTGGAGTTGTGATAACAACGGTATGCGACCAGATGCGACGCGCTTTCGATATTCTTGTCCGCAGGTCTGATGTCCCGGTTTTTCTTATGAATGTCCCGAACACCTGGCAAAATGTTGGTGTGCAAAAGCTGTATATTGACGAGCTCAAACGGCTCGGCCGATTCCTCATCGGCTTGGGCGGCAAACCACCATTAGACGATACTCTAACAGAGATAATGCTCGGATATGACACCGCCCGTACATCTATTCTTGCGGCAGGGGGGTATTTGCCCGCAAGAGAGTACGCAGAAACAATTGCAGCTTTTGGCCGAGACGGACCGGGTGAGGAATTTACCGATATCACAAAGCACGAGCTGCGAATCGAAGGAGTGCCGCTGGCGATTGTTGGCGGGCCGCTGATGAGGCAGGACTTTGACGTACTCGACATAGCCGAGCAGGCTGGCGGGCGAATAGTGCTTAATGCTACTGAAACCGGTGAGCGTGGAATGTGCGCGCCGTTCGACCGCCGACTGCTCCGGGATGAGCCATTGATGGAATTGGCGAGTGCATATTTTGGCGGTATCCAGGATGCGTCCCGCAGACCGAACAGCGGGCTTTATAAGTGGCTCAAAAGCAAACTTGTCGGCAGGGGGGTGCGGGGCATTATTTTCCATCGTTACCTTTGGTGCGATATGTGGCACGCCGAGCTTCGGCGGCTAAAAGACTGGACTGACTTACCCGTCCTCGACATTGACACAACCGGCGACAATGAAACACGCCGGCACCGGACGGCAAATCGAATTCATGCGTTTTTGGAGACGCTGTAGTGAGCGATAAGCCGAGACGAATAACACTTGAAGAATGGGACCTGCGATACGAGCAGTTGCAGAGGGCAGGGGTACGCCAACCGGACTACGGCGGGCTACTCAGCCGGCATCTCGAGGACGGCGACCAACGGCTTTTGAAGCTTCGGTATGATAATTCTGCGGCGGCTTTGAGGTTGTGGAACTTTCTGCTAACAGAAGAAGACCGCCTGCATGATGCCCGTGCCGGAGGCAAAAAACTCATCGGCACAATGAAAGATTTGGGCACTGTGCCGGTAATGGCGTATTCATTTGACAACGTAGTGGCCTTTTACCCTGATGGTGCTTGGTGGATTCCGTGTGTAATGGAACTGAGTGCCGGCTTGTTGAGCATTGCCGATTCACTTGGTATTGATGAATCGTTTTGTCCGGTGCGCGCGATGTTAGGCGCTTTCATTACAGGTGCACATTTTCCTGTTCCGGACAGATTAATTTGCAGCGTCGGCGCGACCTGCGACGATTTTTCCGCCATAGCCCAGCGACTCAGCAGTCTTGGGCACCCGATTTTGTGGTGGGAAATTCCTCATCGGCGCAAACCTGACTCGAACGAAGCGGCGGTGAATCTGCCGGGCGGATTCCCTGCTCCAAAGTGCCAGGTTGAATTCGTCAAATCAGAACTAACACGGGTCAAAACCGCCCTGGAAGAGTCAGCGAGCGAACAGTTAGATGAGAAAAAACTTTCCGCTGGAATCAAAGAAGCAAATCAGGTCCGCAGGTATCTGGCCGAGCTTCGGCATCTTGCATTTACCGCCGAACTGTGTCCTTTGCCGGCACTTGAAATGCTTATCGCAGAGATGTTGGCGATACATTTTTGTTCCGACCGCCGGGAGACTATCGGCGTCTTGAAAGAGTTACTTGGCGAGGTGCAAGCTCGTGTGCAGGCCGGCGTTGGTATTCTCGATGCCGATGCAGCTAAAATCTTCTGGGTCAATCCTGTGGCTGATTTGCAGGTGATGAACCTTCTCGAAGACTGCGGCGGCAGAATATGCGGCACCGAATACCTTTTCACCCACGCCCTCGATGCAATTCCGCAAGACCTCCCGCCTCTCGAAGCTTTGGCGCGGATGGCACTGGCCGACCCTATGGTCGGCTCATCAACCGACCGCGCGGAGCGGATATGTGCTGATATTCGCAAGCTCGGCTCAGAGGCCGTGCTCATATCGCGAATCCCCGGCGCAAGCCATTGCGCGCTGGAAGGCGAAGTCATCAGCGAAATCGTTCAGGAAAAGTTCGATATTCCCGTACTGGAGATTGAAGTACCGCCCGTGACGGACTCGATGCGTCCGACGGTGCGTACCCGGCTGGAAGCCCTCGTAGAAACTGTAAAAGCTCGGAGAAAAAGATGATTTATGCAGGAATAGATGCCGGCTCAAGGACGATAAAAATAGTCTTGATAGACGCTGACCCCGCACCAGTTGCACCCGTATCGCGGGCCGATACGTTGCGGTCGGGAAAACCTCCCGTCGTCGAACAATTGGTGCGGGGCAGGATTATAGCAAAAGGACTGACTAACCAGGGCGTCGAGCAGGACAAGCTCGCCTCGGAACTTTTTGAAAACGTTTTAAAAAACAACGGCGTTAACAAAAAAGATGTAGCTGCAATCGTGGCAACGGGCTATGGAAGAAACGCAGTCAGTATCGCGGATACAACGATAACCGAAATTACTTCTCACGCGGTAGGAGTGCGTCAGCTTGTCCCGGAGGCGATGACTGTTATTGATATAGGCGGCCAGGACAGCAAGCTTATGCGATTGGACGGGAACGGGAGAGTGCGAGATTTCGCTATGAACGACCGATGTGCGGCGGGGACGGGTCGTTTTCTCGAAGTCGTTGCTCAGCGGCTCGGCGTCGAGCTCAATTCGCTCGGCCGAATGGCTGCGAAAAGTCGCAGCCCCGCTGCGATAAGTAGTATGTGTGTTGTATTTGCGGAGACGGAAATCACCGGCCTGCTCGCTGACGGCAAGGCAAGAGAAGACATTGTAGCCGGAGTTCAGGCGGCGATTGCAAACCGTATCATTGCAATGGCCGGCCGCAATATCGATTTGCCAATCATTTTCACCGGCGGCGTGGCAATGGTCTCAGGGATGGACGCCGCGTTGCAGTCCGCTCTTGGGCAAACCGTGACCGTATCACCCGACCCGCAGATGACCGGTGCACTTGGAGCGGCGATTCTGGCATTCGACCGATTTAACAGAGCAAGTGGTTAATTAGTGAGTAGTTGATTAGTGAGTGGATTACTCGCCACTTACCAAATTTTTTGAGGATATTACGATGATAAATATGGAAAGACGAAAACGCGTTATGCAGCGTTCCATACGGCTCGGCCACTGCATTTGTGACCCCAAGAAACCCTGTCCCTGTGACATTTTCAAAGAAAAGGATATATGTTTATGTGCCGGTGAACGGCTCGAGGCCCCGACAGGGCCGGTTCAATTGACAAAGCTTGTTGAAAAGGCCGGCTGTGCCTCCAAGATAGACCAGGCCTTTTTGAAACAGGTCCTGAAAAATTTGCCCGCGGTTGATGACCCTCGTGTGCTGGTTGGCGTGCCGGCAGGTGACGATGCCGGCGTATATGATATGGGTGACGGCAAAGCATTGGTTCAGACTGTCGATGTTTTCACACCTTCGGTGGACGACCCTTATACTTTCGGGCAGGTGGCGGCGGCCAATTCGGTAAGTGACATTTACGCTATGGGTGGAACGCCTATGACCGCGGTTTCGGTGCTCGGATTTCCTGTTCGCAAGGTCCCCGACAAAGCGATGAAGGAAATTCTGTGCGGCGGCATCGACAAGATGAACGAGGCGGGCACGGCAATTATCGGCGGCCACAGTATTAACGACAGCGAAATCAAGGCCGGCTTTGCCGTAACAGGAATGATAGATAAGGACAAGATAGTAACAAACGCCGGCGCACGCAAGGGTGATGTGCTTGTCCTGACCAAACCGCTCGGCACAGGCATTGTTGCCTTCGCCGCACAAATCGGCCGGGCCGATGAGAAAAGCATCAAAGCAGCAACAGAGTCAATGACTACGCTCAATAAAACCGCTTCGCAGTTAATGGTCAAGTTTGGCGCGCACGCCTGCACCGATGTTACCGGTTTTTCTCTGTGTGGTCATCTGGCCGAGATGGCCTTATCGAGCGGAGTCGATGTGGAAATAATATGGGACAATATTCCGCTATTTGTCGGCGTGCTCGAATATGCCGCAGCGGGGATATTGCCCGGAGCTATCGAACGAAACAAGGAATCCTGCAGCCGGCGCATTATCGCCGACGATTCGCTTCCGCAGGAGATGATCGATATATGCTATGACGCCCAGACTTCCGGCGGATTGCTGATAGCGATTGCAGAAAGTGACGTCGATGATTTTCTTAAGGCCTTACAAGGTGAGGGAATTAGCGCCGCTGCGGTCATCGGCAAAGTTCTTGGCAAAGGTTCGGGACTTGTTCACATCAAAACCGATGGCAGCCGAAAAATACCTTCGCCCAAATCTACCAAACCTGCCGCAGAATCGGCACCAGCCGAACAGCAGTTAAAACAACCTTCTTCTGAGCCGCAAGCCGAGGAAGTCCCCTGTTGCGCAGACGCTGTAACCTCTGCCGTCTCAGGGACTGAGCAAGGTTCGGCTCGACCGGGTGACTCGACTGAGCTCGTCGAAGGCTCGCCGAAGTCTGACATCGCTCAGATTAAGGCCAAATTTATAGATTTCCTCGGCTCGGCAAGCTCACCCCACGGCCTGGATGCCTATACCAAGCAGGCCATGGCCATTGCCCTGTCGGTTGCCATGCGGTGCGAGCCGTGTCTTAAAATGCACCTTAAGAAGGCAAGGGAAAAGGGCTTCACCCAGGATGAGATTGACGAGGCCGCCTGGATGGGTATCAGCTTCGGCGGCTCACCCACAATGGCCTTTTACGAACAGCTCAAGAACTCTTAACACGTATGATTCTTAAAAATATTTTATGTTACAATTCGTAACGCAAAATACGGAATAATATTAAAAACAAATATAGCTATTTTAAAAAAAGCTATACCGGCATAATGAATTGCATTGAACGTTTCTACTGGAATCTTGAACCACTTGCTATGCATACGATAAACCCAGTCATGAGCAAATACAAAGAATAAAAACCACCACAGCAACAATCCCATATTAATTACAGCGCACCATCCTAATACTCCACGCAAAATATCAACTGTCATTTGAAACCTCCTTTTTTTGTAAATATTTCATTATTTATTTCATCTAACGTTTGCCTTGAGGCGCGGCCTTTAGGACGTCGCCTCGAAGGCTTGGTTGGGAGTTCTATGGTGTCCACGTTGCCAGGTCAACAGCCATCGAATGGCGCACTGGCACACCATAGTGCTCCTGAGTTCCTTCATCTTCCTCTGTGCGATATACAGTCAGCCCCAGCTTTTCCCAAAAGGTGCGACATGACTTCTGCTCACTTTGGAAACCGTCTTCAACATCGGGGAGCACTAGGTGCACCTCGAACCGTTTCCATCCGTTATCCTTTGCCCAGGACAGCGATGCTTGAGCGAGTCGCGTTCCGATCTTCTTGCGGCTGTAATCACCTCGGACATGCGTAATGCAATTGTGTACGAGCGTCCGGGCAGAATCGTCGACATCCTCTCCCCAACCAAAAAATCTGACCCTCCGAGCGATGTCACGGGGAAAGAAGTTGTGGTAGCCCACGACTTTTCCATCAAGCCACGCAACAAAACCGCAGCCGCCGTGCTTCTCTATTGTCTCGCGATATAGATCAAACAGCATTTCGCGACATACCGGTTCCTGATCAGCCGCCTTCTTGATTTCGTCCAGCGGGCGAGCGAGAGATTCTTCCCGAGATATCCCGAGTGCCGTGGCAGTGTAGAAGCAGCACAGACTGCTACAGCCAGCTTCAGGTTTCAGCGTCGCAGGGTCGATGGGTCTGCCACCACCAAGGCAGCGGTCGGGCAACCATTCGTCCATCGCTATCGCTCGGATATCAAGGTCGAGTTCGTTCATAGTCCCGACTCCCAACGTGAGGGCTCAGGAGCGGACCGTCAGGGACGTCTCACTGGAGCCCATTGTTCGGCCCTCACTATTGAGGGAGAGTCGTACTTTGTTTGATTAAACAGACTTCCTTACCCTTTTTGATAATTGAGACAGATGTATCAACTCTGTTTCCATCTTTTTCATGCTTTACCAAGGCTGTGCACGAGATTCTTCCTGGAAGCTGGTTCGTATACAACTCTTCCGTGGTTATTTCGGCTTGCTTTCCAACCATCGTCAGTATCTGTGGCCTTGTAACTATGCTTTCTCCATTGGGGTTGGTTTCAGTAACGGTGATGTCAACAGTATACTGCCGAGGCCTACCATGTTCATCAGCCATTAGCATGGGCCGGACAACTGTGTCTACCTCATACTTAACTGGCTTGGTTTGACAGCCAGCTATTACGATAGTTACCAAGATAAGTAGTAGTACCTTGTGTGAATACATATATGTTTCTCCTTTGCGTTGCCGAACGCCGAGCATGAGGAGCTTCTGTGGAGCGTAGCGTAGCAGAAGTCTCACTCGATGCTCATGTTAGCATATTCAAACATTGCCATTATGTTGTGACTACTACTAAAAGGTGCCCCGTTGATTCACCGATCCATCCTATTGGCTGTTCGTTGATGGCTGGCTCCTATTGATGATCAAGCGAGCGAATTTCCAGGAGCCGTCATGTTGGCGTCTCACGATGGACACCGATTGGCCGTGGTCCTCAATCGTCTCACCGCCAGCCTTGGGCGTTTCCGTGTTCGTGTACTTGCTCCAGATGTATCCTAAGTCGCCGTCGACCTCAACTTCCATTTGTTCAACGTCGGTCGTACGGGTGTAGTTCTCGTCGCTCGCAAAGGTGTAGTTCTCAAAGACGTATTGGTAAAGTTCCCGAATCGCTTCCTTTCCAATTATTGGGTCTTCGCTTGACATGATCAACACCGGCTCATCCGACAAAAGGGCAAGAAGCGTTTCATGATCGCCGCTGAGCCACCCATCACGCCAATCCTCTGCTAGCTGCTTGATCGCAGCTATATCCTCGGTTTGTCTAGACATAATAGAATCCTCCGGCAGGTTGGTTTGTCTTCTGCATCCTACAAGCATTAGGACAACAATAAGCGGGAGCGTTTTCAAGTGTAATTTCATGATTGCTAACAATGTATATATGGTTTCCGTATAAAACTCCTTACCTCTCCGAGCTGTAGGGTGGGGCTTGCCCCACCATTATTTCTATGTTTATATGGTATCCGTATAACACACCTTTACCTAAAGTCCATACTCATACGATATCATATTCGTTCCCTAACGCCGCGGTTCAGTGGCCGAGCGTCAGCGAGGTCCAACTGAATCCGCTTGTTCGCATTCATTCCATATCAGCTAGTATCTCAGATGCCCGTTTAAGTATTCTGTCTTCCGAAAGCTTATCTCTTAGATGATCCATTTCCAGGAATCGCTTATCGATGTTTCCTGGTTCGCGAATGACACTCTGGAGCAGATCAATTCCAAGTGACCTCAACCTTTCTCTTCTATCTCTTCTGATCCATTCATTTTTGAGGAAATCCAGAATCGTCTTAGCACATATCATTTTTGAGAACGAATCCATTTCACTCTTCTTATCTTCCAAGGTGTCCATCAATGGATCGAGGCTTTCTTGCTCCCTTCTGGTTGCGCAGTACATGTACGCACTTGTCCAGCAGCCACCATTGCAGGGATCGCTTTCCAAGCGATCAAGCAAATCCTTCTGGTACTCTTTTCTCCATTCGCTTTCCAGTTCCTCGCTGATTCCATGAGACTTATACTCATCATAGTCTCCCTCTCGCCATCTTCCGCAGGTACTACATCCGTATCGCATGTAGATTTCTTTGGCTGTGCGTTTTCTTGCTTCCATCATATTTTTTGCGAACTATGTATATATGGTTTCCGTATAACATCCCGAACTTCTCGTCATTCAGAGGAATCCCAGCCGCTGTTGTACCCTCATAAAATACAAACCAAATCACTACTGTCCCGTTAACCATTTTAGTGGTTAATATAAGCTCTTTAAAAACAAAATGTTACAATATATTTCAGCAGGTATCGATTTGAAAATGGTCAATAACAAAAGCCTGATATTGAGCCAAAATCATCGAATTTAGCTTGTGATGGGCTCGTGAAACAACTTTTCAATAATTCGAAAAACCGCATTTTTGAATCATAATCAAAGGAAATCAGCAAAACTAAACTATATGATTTTATAACTTATTGTTAATAATGGACTTTTAACGGGACAGTACTGAAACCAACTATAATCTTTCAAACAAAAAATGATAGCCAAATATTTAATTTCTTTTCGCTTCATGCCGTGATTTGACTTAGGCTATTGTGTACTCAACCGTTTTAATCCTTGGATTATCACTTAATTTTGGACAATTCGACAAACCGGTTGCATCTAAGTTGTGTTTTCTTGCCGGTAAACCGCAGAAGCCAATCTCCAATCTTTAATCCACTCAAGAATCCGTGCTAATCCGCGGTTACTTACTATTGAACTATCAGTGTGAATCCGTGCTAATCCGCGTCTAACAAGAACCGTTCTTAGCCAGCTTCTGAAAAAGGCCGTTTCGATGGCCTTGTGGACGAAAGCAAGTCTCTGTGGCGAAAGCTCGCTTTCAGAACAGAGCTTGCCGAGAACACCAAGCTGGCTAAAACATAATCCGGGTAATCAGTGAAATCTGTGGTTTAAAATAGGTAAAAATTCCCCCAATTTTCAATCAAAAACGCTGATACCTCAGAACAAAAATTAAAATTTTATTAAAATTTTTAACTTACTTTCCCAAATCGGGTTACGAGAATCACGAATCGATATTCGAGGACTTTTTTCGCATCAAAAGTGCAGGTAGCTCTAATTATAGAGGCGCTGCTTTTTTCGCCTCCAGCAAAAAGAAGCCAAACTCTAAGCTTGTCCTCGAATGTCGTAATCGGGGATCCAGATTAGAGCTTAACCATTTAACTAATTTATCCATATTATCTATATTAACCATTTAACCACTCACAACAATCGAGTATCGAGTATCCAGTATCGAGTTTCCATAATGAGAATCGAGAATCTAACTTTAGCTCACTTTAGGCACTTTAGCTCACTCTTCACTAACTTGCCTCTACATCTGTCGAGGACCCTCTACAAATCAGCTACTTTTTATGCAAAACAAACCCAATCTTGTCCGCCGTAGGCGGATTGCAAATGAACGTAAGTATATATAATACAATGGATTATGAAAATATTGCTAATTGGACACTTGGTCAAAACAAACCCAATTCAAACCCAAACAAACCCAATTTCCGAAAAGCCCAAATGAATGTAAACTTAACTTTAACAAAGGATTACAGAAAAAAAGATGATTTTTCGGTCCGAATAAACAAACCCAATTTCGTTAAAGGCCCAAAATGAACGCAAACGCTTTTTCACAAAAGGATTATGAAAATGAACCGCCTTCAGGCCCCAAAAAAACAAACCCAATCAAAGCCAATTTCAAACGGGGCACTTACTCATTGACAGGACAAAGCGGATTTATTACTATGATATTCAATAGAATAATAAACAAAGCCTTTGCGGAGGTGACTGGTGCCTGGTGGTGCCCCTGGTCTTCAAAACCAGTGTGGGGCTGATAAGGTCCCGGGTGGGTTCGATTCCCATTCGCCTCCGCCATTTATTACAGCGGCCAATTAAAGCAAAACTATTTGCTTGTTTTTAGCCGATATGAAAAGTAAACTAAAAGAATACAAAAACTGTATATCAATGGATGAGGTTTCCATGCTGACAAAAAAAATAAAAATAATCATTTTTTGCCTGCTGATTTCGCTCGGAGTGATTGTTTTGGCCTACGGCGCGTTCTTTCATTCTATAAAAATTACAACTAAGGTGGAAGGTGGTTCTGTATCGATTACCAAGTCGGAACCCGCTCTTGTAAAAGAAGCTTCAGTGGGCGGCGTAGCGCGGGATAAATCGGGGAAGGTTAAGCAAACATACACCGGCGAGTCCCCCAAAGCCTGCTCTACGTGAGGCAGTTGAAAACCAGACTATGGTGGCCATGGTCGAAAAAACGAAATTAAATAATCTCGCTTCAAAACTGCTCGGCTGGCGAATGTGGGTTCAATCAGCATTCCTGCTTGTTTGGCTTGACCCGTTAGGCCTGCGTTTGCATACTGTGTGCTCACCTGTTTTTCACTGTTACGCATGTCCGCTGGCCACTTTCGCCTGTCCCATCGGCATCCTTGCCCAATTTAGTGCACTGCATATTTTTCCATTTATGGCGGTTGGCCTGTTAATCGCCGTCGCTGCTTTGTTTGGTTCGCTGATATGCGGGTGGGTATGTCCCTTCGGTTTTCTGCAGGACTTGGTTGCGAAGGTCCCGACAGCGAAGTTCGACCTGCCCAAATTCACCGGGTATTTTCGTTACGTAGTGCTGATTGGTACTGTGTTGGCTATTCCCTACTTCTTCGGCGAAGGTCATCCGCTTTTTGTCTGCCGGGTTTGTCCGGCCGGGGCCATCGAAGCGGCCGTGCCCAATATGATTAGCCAGGCGACTGCGGGCCGGCAGATTGCCTGGCCGAACACTGTGAAGCTGACCATCCTTGGCCTGTTTCTAATTGCTATTTTCTTCATAAAAAGACCGTGGTGCAGGATACTGTGTCCGCTTGGTGCGATATTCTCACTTTTTAATCGCGTCTCAGCCTTTTTTCTGCGGTTCAACGCCGACAAATGCACCGACTGCCAGCACTGTCATCAATTGTGCGAATACGGGATAGAGCCGGAAAAAAGCCCCAACGACTTGCGATGTGTTCGCTGCCTCGAATGCATCCGCTGTGACCCCGGCGCTCTGACTCTCGGCAGCATATTTGAGAAACCTCAAACGCAGAAAAGTGCATTTGAGAATCCTGAGCCCCAACTACGTTAGAAATCTTCGCTTATTACTCAGTTAAGTTTCGCACTTATTATTGGATGAATCCTTTACAAAATAGGGACTTACGAATAATTTGGTATTTTATGCATGTTCGATAAATCGTTCGAACATTACAAAAATTAATTTATTGTCGCGAAATGGCTCATAAGCTCAAAAATTACCCAATTTAACACAATTCAAAAAGTGCGAAAGTTCACACTCACTCAGTTCTGCTTTTGAGCGAGTTCACTTATTTTGTCATCGAGTTCAGTCAGTGAAAAATCTTCCGCATGGACAATATGTTGTCGGTCAGTCAAAATCAACCAGGGAAGCGAACGAACGCCCCAATCATACTTGGTTTTTTCCCCATCGCCTTGAACCATACCGACTGGGAAGGAGATGTTATACTTTTTCACCCATCCATTGAGCTCATTTTCATCAACCTCCGAGGCTTGAACTGCGATGACAGCTACGCCCTTTTCTTTCAGTTCTTCTGCTCGCTTGGTAAGTTCTCTTATACCGTTCCGTGAAGGCCGCTGCTGCATATCAAAAAAGCAGACGAGTAAAATCTTATCGTCGGTATCGGCTGGGGATAGATCAACTTTTAAGTCTTTCAGGTCAGGTAATGGTTTGCCTATCAGCGATGGACTGAAGATGAGCTTTTGGCCCAGAACGACCCTGACATTCTCGTTGCCTCCATTTGCCCATGTCTGGCCGGTCAGTCGCTGCGCCGATGGTGAACTCGCGTAAATATGCAGAGGTTCTTTGCATACGCCCGTAATGCGGAACCGGCCTTGTTCGTCGGTAAGCGTTTCGCCATAATCCATCTGTCTGTAATTTCTAATGATCCCGGGGCCACGTACCCAGACCGAAACGCCGGCGACGGGTTGGTTGTTCGCGTCCTCGACTACTCCAGAGATAACCTGGTCGGCCGGTTGCAATACGATCGGATCCAGGTGTACAGGCCTGGCTGTATCGCCGTGAAATGGAATTCTGTTAGCTGCGGTTTGCCCGAAGCCCTCGGCATTTGCGACAATGGCATACTTCAGGTTGTCCCCTTCGGGAGGAACGGAACGGATGCAATAAACGCCGTTGGAATCTGTGGCTACCTCCGTGACTATTGTGCTACTTGATCCTTTCAGCAGTTTGACATAGGCCGCAGGTATGCTCCTGTCTGCGGGGTCGGTGACGCGTCCGGTTAGAACGTAGGCCGGCTTGAGGATTATTCGGCCGTGGGATTTGCCTGTTCTGGTGGGGTCCCGGAGTACTCCGGCAGCGCCCAGGCCTGATGGTATGTGTTGAGCCAATACCCTGACTGACGAGGGGAGGCGTGAAGAGTGGAAGTGGATATCGTTGGTGTCAAAATGACCATTGGCGTCTGTGAGGGTACTGAATCCAAGTCCAAACGACTGATGCATAACCAAAGCGCCGGAAATAGCGTGTCCCTGTTCATCCGATACTTCTCCGGAGAGGACGATTGCCGTACGGGGCAGGGACACCTCGTGCCGAGTTTTTTGCCCTGCTTCGAGCTGCACGCGTTGTGATTGAAATATTGCTCCATAATCGGGTTTGATAACTTCCACCTCACATTCTCCCGGCGGGACACAAAATCGGGCCAGACCATCGGCATCCGCGGTCAATTGTTGACTGAATGTAGTATATTTTGTTTTAGCATGCTTCTGTGTGACTGTAACGTATGCATCCTCAATAGGCCCTCCTTTTTCCGCATCATACACAATCACCTCAAGAGGGCACCCTGTCAGAGAGACTATTATGTCACTGACGGTCCGGCCGGGTTCGACGGCTACAGCGATGTTTCCTGCACCTTTTTTGTCGGATATTGTCTGCAATAGATATTTGCCCGGCGCTAATCCGGTGATTACGAATTTGCCGTTCGAGTCCGAGTACACCTTATCCTGGACGTATGGCCAGTTGGCGTGACTTGTATGCCTTGCCAGTATTTTAACACTGGCTACCGGTTCGCCTGTTTCTTGCTCAACCACCTTGCCTTTGATGCATGCCTCAGGGGGCAGTACTATGCGAATGTCGGTACATCCTGCGGTGAACTGCTCACCCTGGCCCGGGCCAAAATCGCAAGTCGTCCATATAGAAGCCCTGCCCGGGGCCTCAACTCCAAAATCCGCGGTTGAGCCTTCGGGGACATTATCGAAGAGAAATTGTCCCTTCGCATCTGTCCGGGTGGTGAACCAGCCTTCGGGAAGAAGGGGGGCTATCTCCCTGCGCGTTATCATTTTGTTTTTCAGACATATTCTTACTTTAGCACCCGGTACAGGACGGCTGGCTGGGTCCACAACAATGCCCTTGAATTGACTCGGTCGGCCTAATCGAATGATGTGGTCTCTGACGTTGTAAGTTTCCCTCCAGCCAAGCGCCAGACCCTGTTTGCCTGCGACCAGGAACGTAGAAGAGAAAGCCTTTTGTTCTTGTTCGACCTGGAGGGAGAACCGGCCGTCAGACGTTGTTTGTACCTGTTTCAGGTGCTCATAGCTGCGCTGGTTCAGCTCGTAGTCGGACATGTAGCAGACCACCGTAGCCCCTTCCACCGGCCGGGCTTTGTAATCAATGACCCTGCCGGTTAAGGTTCTTTTCTTAACCTCCTGGGCGGTTGAAAAAGTGACGAAGCTGACCAGAAGCCCCAAACACAAAATTGCTAACTTATTTCTGCGCATAATAATTTCCCTTCGCGGCTCCTACCGCCTATCAATTTTGATTCCCTCAATTAAGTTAGTGAGTTACTTATGTTCGCTTTGTGCGGAACACTTGAATAATCACGTAGGCGACTACAATGGCCAAGACAAGAGCCGCCAGCCAAACATTTCGCTTGCGTATAATTTCGGTCCCAATGGCCGGGGCCGCCATGGTGTAAGGTTCACTTTGTACTTTGAAGGGCGCACCGATGTCAACTGTTGCGATAAATGGACCTTTTACATTTTTTGGCTCTCGCCACGAGAGCGAACAGGTGCCGCCTCACCCGTACTCGAAGCTAAAGGTTCGGTCATACATACCGTCTTTGCTCTTGATGTTCAGTCTTGGGGCTTGCGGCCGAGCGCCGTCGCTGGTTAATTCGATACGCTCGTCGAGCAGGCCTTTGAGGTTGTGGCTGAAGGCGCGAGTCCCACTTCTGTTCTGCGGCTCGATCGTGGAGATAATCGGCTCACCAATCGAAAGCTCAGCCTCTTTGACCTCGGTAATATCGAAATCACCCTTGCCGGAGAATCCCTCACCTTGCATTTTCCATTTTTTGCCCTTTTCGTCTTTGCGTTCAATGGCCCAGTAATTGACGCGATATCTCCCCACCGGCAGTGAGCCGGTACCTTTATCCGGTTTTAGAGTGAATAATCCGTTCTCTCCGCCTGCGGAAAATTCGGTAATCGTCTCTGGCAGTCGAATGTTTCCAAATATTACATCTTCGGCCTTACTCAGCTTTATGTATGCCCCATCCCGTGCAATCTCCGGCCGATACAGCACGTCATCAATCTCGATGTAATTGCCCACAAAAAGAGAATCCCAAATATCTTTTTCACCGATTCGGATCCGGTCACACTCGGCAGCATTAAGCGATTTATCATTAAACGTGCCATTTGCGTTATGGTCGATAAGCACGCAGTGCTTTTTTACCCCTGCCACTGTGATGTCTCCCTCATACCATCCCGCTGCTCTTATATACAGATATTTACGGCCAATATAGTTAAGAAATTCGATGTTTATGTGATATGTAATTGGGCCGTCTTCACCTTTAAAAATCAGCTTTATTGGCCCGAAGGTTGTTCGTCGGCTGCTGTGGTAGTCAACTTCGTAAGAAGCTATAGCAGATTCATCAGCCAGATTGCCGTCTCCATTTGAGTCAATATAAAGTAGATCGTAAGGGTGGCTGAGCTTGTTCTGACGGTCAAAAGCTATCCAGAGACCGCCACTGGCAACCATAGGAGTCGACCAGCGGGCGAAAAACGGATCATCGCATTTGAAATCAGGCAGTTCAACGACCTGCGGTTTCTCAGAGGTAACTTCCAGGTGTGATGATGCCATATCACCGATTATTCGCTGTGCCTCGCGTTCTGAGTGATATTGCAGCCACTGTTCATCCTGTGCACCGGTCGGTGATGTAAGAATAAGCAGACTGATTCCCACAACGATTTGAATATAGATTTTATTTTGCATTTTGCGGAACCTCCAAATACGGTTGATTATTTGGCCGGACTGAAAGCTCGTTCTGTTCGTTATATAACTTTAGACGTGGTTTTTAGGAAAAAGTTACAGTTTTTTTGTATTTTTGTTAATATTTTTTTTCGTAAACCCTTGCTGTATCGGCAGTTCTCAGACAGAGGTGCTGTTTTCGGATGTCTTCGGGCTTGAGCTTTGCCCGCTAAGCCAATCGGAATTCGCATCAGACTCTGCAATCGTGGACATCGATTTTAAATGCAAGCACGCATAAAACTGCTTACGGGAAAAAGAACTGAGTATCGCTGTTTCTCTAATATCAAGCTTCTTCCGCGCAAAAGCTCGAATTAGTTTAATCCCTCGCACTAATATCTTAGATGTCCACAATACCAAAATGGTACGAAAAGTCAAATTTAATACAAGATAGATTCGCCAATTTTCCGGTGTGGCAGGATTTGTAGGTTGTAAAAAAAGCTGTCAAACTTTTACCAAGCTCGTAGTACTTTTCATTAACGAAAAGTACTACTGCTCTGTCGCGTATAATTTGAGAAGTTGTCATTGCGAGGCCCAAAGGGCCGTGGCAATCTCTTGTCTTCGAACAATAGAGAGATTGCTTCCCCTTCGGCTTCGCTCAGGGCTAAAGGCTCCTTTCGCTCGCAATGACATCCATCAATCAACCTGCGACAGAGCACTACTATCCTGCCGGGCTTGAGTTAGTGGATGCGGCAAGCTCACGGAAGTGTTTCATTGTCATTGAGTATGGATGAGATTGTTGCGGCCTTTGAAAAAGACATGCTTTCGGAGATGAGCCCTCCACTAATCACATGTGAAAGAGTATCGGTTCTTAGCACCTATCTGGTATCTGCTGTCTTCAAAACTTGGGTGAAATCATCCTTTCGCCTGTTCCGGGATTGGCAGGCCGAGCTCAATGAGGACCTTTTTCATATCCTCCCAGACCCTTCTACGGTTTTCCTGTGAGTAATTTCGCAGCAGATAGGCGGTGTGATATGTGGCCATAAGCTTGATAGGCGGTCTGCCGAGGCCTGCGTAGTACTCGTGGAATTGGCCGCGTAATTGACCAATCGGCTTGGTGGTGTTCAACAGCGTCCTGGCTGCGTGGGCACCCAGAGCTACGATGATTTCAGGCTCTATTATCTCAATCTGTCTTTGAAGATAAGGCAGGCAGTTTATTATTTCGTCGGCGCGAGGGTCGCGATTTTCCGGCGGACGACACTTCAGGATGTTGCCTATAAAGACCTCGCTCCGCTTTAGACCCATTGCCAAGATTACCTTATCTAAAAGCTGTCCTGCTCTTCCGACAAAAGGTCTGCCTTGTGCATCTTCGTCAGCCCCGGGTCCTTCGCCCACGAACATTATGCGGGCGTTGGGGTTGCCCTCGCCGGGGACTGTATTTGTCCGTAGTGATCCGAGGCCGCACTTGCGGCATTGGTGAACTTCCTGAACGATTTTTTCAAGCTCGGCAGCTTTCTCGGCGTCAGCCATTGCCTCGGCTTCGCTCGGGACAGGATTGTCCTCCTGCTGTTGTGGTTCAGTTGCTCCGGCCTTACCCTTGAGAGCAAAGCCGGAAAAAGACTGCTCCATTTCAAGATGTTGCTTAATGACTTTAGTTACATCCATATCTTTTTCCATCGGATGGAATTGTAACGGAGTCGTGAGGATTACGCAATAAAAAAGGCGCTCGCCGAAGCAAGCGCCTTTTTGACACTCATAAGACGAGTGTTCATTATACTAAACCCTGGTCGAGCATTGCGTCAGCGACTTTGATAAAGCCTGCAATGTTTGCACCCATTACGAGGTTGCCGGGCTGGCCATACTCTTGGGCGGCCTCGAAGCATTGCTTGTGGATGGCAATCATAATGTTGTGGAGGTGCTCATCGACCTCTTCTTTGGTCCAGGAGAGCCGCTGTGAGTTTTGCGACATCTCCAAACCGGAGGTTGCCACGCCGCCGGCATTTGCGGCCTTACCGGGACCGTAGAGTATCTTTTGGGCGATGAATTGCTCAATGGCCTCGGGTGTGCTCGGCATGTTGGCTCCTTCCGCGACAAGAATGCAGCCGTTCTTGAGCAGTGTTTTCGCATCCTCACCGTCAATCTCATTCTGTGTTGCACTTGGGAAGGCGCAGTCGCATTTAATGCCCCAGGGCCGTTTGCCTTCAAGATACTCGGCACCGAACTTCTCGGCATATTCCTTGATGCGCCCGCGTCGAATGTTCTTGAGGTCCAGGACAAAGGCGAGTTTCTCATCATCAATGCCGTCAGGGTCATAGATTGTACCGTTGGAGTCGGAGAGGCTGACGGCCTTTGCACCGATCTGATTCAGTTTTTCTACGGTGTACTGAGCTACGTTTCCGGAACCAGAAATGGTACAGACCTTACCTTCGAAGGTTTCGCTGCGTGTCTTCAGCATTTCCTCGGCGAGGTACACACAGCCGTATCCAGTGGCTTCGGGTCGAATTAGTGAACCGCCCCAGTTCAGCGCTTTACCGGTCAAAACGCCGGTAAATTCGTTGCGAAGACGTTTGTACTGGCCGAACATAAAACCAATTTCGCGACCACCGACGCCGATGTCCCCTGCCGGCACGTCGGTGTTAGGGCCGATATGGCGGAAAAGCTCGGTCATAAAGCTCTGGCAGAACCGCATAACTTCATTATCACTCTTGCCCTTGGGGTCGAAGTCTGAGCCCCCTTTACCCCCACCCATTGGCAAAGTAGTGAGAGAATTCTTGAATATCTGCTCGAAAGCGAGGAACTTCAGAATACCGGCAGTCACTGTAGGATGGAATCTAAGGCCACCCTTATACGGGCCAAGTGCGCTGTTGAACTCGAAGCGAAATCCACGGTTGATCTGAACGTTGCCCTTATCGTCCTGCCAGGGTACCCTGAAGATAATCTGCCTTTCCGGTTCGACAATCCTATCAAGGATTTTGGCATCGACGTACTCAGGATGTTTTTCCAGTACAGGTCCTAAAGAGTCGAGAACCTCCTTTACCGCCTGGTGGAATTCCACCTCGCCGGGATTACGTTTTAGAACCTGTTCGTAAACGGCGTCAGTAACAGTGTTTGCAGTCATTTGAGAAATCTCCATTAAAAATCAAAAATTTGTGTTTCCTGTGACTACTACAATAAGTTAAACTAATAATAAAACTATATAATTATGTTGCCGATGGCAGTTATAACTTATATAATATAAGAATAAGATATTGTTCGGCGTAGCACAAGATATTAATAGTAATACATAATATTAGGATAGCTTATAATGCATATAGAGATGCTAAAAGTTTTCTGCGATTTAGCAGATTTACAAAGCTTCTCAAGAACCGCGGAAAAACATCTTCTCAGTCAATCTGCGGTATCGCAGCAGCTTGCACAACTTGAGCTTGCACACAAGTGCCAGTTGATCAACCGTAAGAAAAGGCCTATTGAACTTACAAAGGCAGGCCAGTTATTTTACCTGGCCTCCAAAGATATACTTGACAGACATGAACAGCTAAAGAATGAGATAAGCAGCTTGCAAAAATCCTCCGTGAGCAGAATAAACGTCGCTGCGATTTTCAGTATCGGGATGCATACACTGCCTGACTACGTTAAAAAATTTATGGTCAGCTATCAAGACGTTAATGTCCATATTGAATACTTTAGTGCCAGCCGGATTTATGAGCTGGTTTTATCGGGCGATGTCGATATCGGCCTTGTTGCTGTTCCCAAAAGAGACAAGAGACTCGATGTGTATGACTTTGAGGATGAGCCGCTGGTCTTGGTCTGCAGTCCGAAACATCCATTGTCATACGAATCGCAGGTCGATATTCACAAACTGCAATTTGAAAGATTCATCGCTTTTGAGAAAGGTGTTCCTACGCGGGCGTGGATAGATAATATTCTGGAGCGTTATAATATTGTTGTCCGGCCGGTGATGGAATTCGATAATATTGAAACCGTTAAACGTGCGGTGGAAATAAACTCGGGCGTAAGTATATTGCCTCAAACCGCGATACTTCAGGAGTTAGGCAGTGGAACAATAAAGTCGATTGCCTTTTCAAATGAAAAATTTGTCAGGCCAACCGGAATAATTCTTCGAAAGGGTAAGATTTTAGGCCAGGCTGGCCGATATTTTATTGAATTATTGCAGAAAAAGGTAAAGTTATCCGAACATTGAGCACCGAATACCGAATATTGAATGACTGCTTTTGAAATTTCTTACTGCCAGAGACAGACTTGCAATGATTTATTGGGTGGTATATACGATATAACATACAAATATTATGTCCATTAAAGCTGTGATATTTGATTTGGACGGCACGATAACCCAGCCTTATTTTGATTTTGACGCCATTCGGGAGGAAATAGGCTTAGACAGAGATTCCGGGCCTGTTCTGGAGTCGATGGAGAAGATGACCGCTCAACAGCGCCAGGATGCGGAGAAGATACTCCATTATCACGAGCAAAAAGCGGTAACGGAATCCAAACTCAATGCCAATGCGAAAAAGACACTTTCGGCACTTCGTGCAGCAGGGATTCACATCGGGGTATTGACGCGTAACAAGCGAAGTAACGCCCTTGCTATCGCTCGCAAACACAAGCTGAAATTCGATGCTGTCATTGACCGGGAAGATGGGCCGGTCAAGCCCGATGCATTCGGGGTGTTGCAGTTGTGTCGGCGGTTCGGCGTAAAGCCGGAAGAAACTTTGTTGGTGGGCGATTACCTATTTGATTTACTCTGTGCGAAGGCAGCAGGTGCAGTTGCGGTGCTTCTGGCCAATCACAATCAGGCCGACGAATTCTCCGAGCACGCAGATTTTTGTATTGAAGATATCAGCCGGATACTTGAAATTATTGATAGTAAAAAATAATGCTTAGAGAAAAAGGAAATCAGAATAATGAATAAAAATATAATTATCGAAGCGGCCGTTATTCTGTTATGGACGGTGAGCACCTGTTTGGCTTCTGAGTGCCCGAAAAGTTCAGATACAGAGCGGCCGGTAGAAGAAAAGGTTAATACGGTTGATACGGTCTTAAAACAGTTGAATAAGAAAGCCCTGGAGCTTACGTCCTACGAGGTGCAGATTGAATATGGGTTCCTTCAGCCGTTGCTCGAATCAGAAACGCTTCGGAAGGGTGTTTTGTATTATGAAAAGCTTGGCAAGAAATCGAAGCTGAGATTAAATTTTCAAACGCGTAAATTAGAAGATGAGGAGGAAGAAAAATACATCGAGCAATATATCGTGCTCGACGGTGCCGGTCTTACTCATCCCGGCCACCAATTCAAAGGCACGTGGGCCGTGCAAATCGACTACGAAATGGAAGGAGTTAAGTATATTCAATTAGCCGAGACTCGCGACCCGAATAAGCCGGTGGACGTTTTTGATTTGGCCAGCAGGAATTTTCCGATGGTTGGTTTTACCAAGATAGAAGATATGAAAAAACAGTTTGAGGTAACATTGGTCGAGCAAAAAAAGTCCGAGCCGGAAGATTTTATTCAAGTACATTTGAAAGTTAAGCCGAATTCGGTTTATAAGGATGACTATATATATATCGATTTCTGGATTGATAAGAAATTAGGCCTGCCGGCAAAGGTAGTTGCTGTCACGACCGAAGAGGATATTTACCGGATAAAGTTTATCAAGCCGAAGGTCAATAAAAAGATAGACAGTAAGGTCTTCGAATTTAAGATACCCGAAGGTTTCGATGAGCCGGAGATAATTCCGTTGAGGAAAGAGGGCGAACAGAAATAATATGGTTTCGGTAACAATCACTCATAAAGATTTTCAGGAGCTGATAACAAAACGTGCCCAGACATTGCTCGGCCTTGCGCGCTGCCTATCGCAGTGCAAATCGAGCGATAAAATTCTGGTACGTCCGTTTCTGGGCCAATTGTTTTCGCAATCATTGCAGCTTGAGGAGCTTCTTGACGCCTACGATGCAAGCAACAGCTGCCGGTGGTGTTCGTTCAGGTCACTGACGGCGGCGATTAAGCTTTTTTCCGACGTAAATTACGAGCTGCTCCACATTCAACACTCATTGCCCGCGTATCGGCTGTTGCCGATTGAGCGGGATTTCGTCAAGGCCACAGAAGAAGCGCTTGAGTTTACCGGCGGTGTGCTTTTGCGGGCGGCCAAGCAAATGGTTGCCAGGGCCGGCCAGCTTGGCCTTACGATTCCGTCGCGAAGTTTGCGTGAGAAGTCTTACATCGAGGAGCTCCCACCCGGCCGACTGCCACACGATTGTGGGACACGCAGGATAGAAACGGTCTCAGAGACAGTAGCTTTACTTGCCACTGCCTTTTTAAACCTGGCGGCTGAAAGTAAAGATGTTCGTGCCGCCAGTCGGGCTAAGCCTGAAGAATACGCTTCATACGTCCTGAATTCAATTAGTGAGGAAAAGCTGCGAAGTATCGAGCTTCGTTTCCACAACCTTCAGTCACTTTACGATACATACGTCTCAGGCACCGAAGCAGAGAAGCTGGATACGGACTTGCCTGTTCTGCGAGGCCATATAAGCGTTGTTTTTCATCTGCTGAAAACGGCCACATCGTTTGCTCACTATTACGAACGGCATGTGAATAAGAAGCTATGTGATTCACCGACCCGGTTTGAGCCGCTGGTAAAAGCTGAGAAGCTGCTGGCGGTCCTGATGAACTACTCGGTTACAAACATCAGTATGTACATTGACTGCGCGGAATATCTGTGCCAGAGAATGCTCAAGCGTTACGCCGAGGTTGGCCGAATTGAGGTGCCCGTTCCTCCGTATCGCGGCTTCCACATTCGCCCATCCACGCTGATTTCCAAGCTTGTCCTGCACTATGGGAGCGAAGTTCGGATGCGGATGGATGACGAGGAATACAATGCCTGCTCGCCGCTCGAGCTGTTCCGCGCCAACGAAAAGATAAACGCGCAAAAACGACGATGGCTGGCTACAGAAATCGTCCGTCTTAAGCTTGTCCAGGAACAGGCAGGCCGGAGCGACATAAATGCCGTTGTTCGAGGTGTCGTGCTGACATTGGCCGAGCGAGGTAAACTAATCCTGTACGAACAACCTTTGAAGCTGCCGGACGAGCCAACCGGAAAGGAAGGAACGCTCCTTGAGAAGGTTACTGACGAAATGGCCCGGCTGCTGGCAATTGGTAAGATCGATGTGAATGCTAACCTGACCGCAACTTTTATCGGGGACAAGCGAGTCCTGGCTGATATCAAACTTTTAGCAGAGTCCGGATATGGCGAGGATAACTTCGGCAACAACGTGCCTCTACCGGATGAACTTGTGTACCTGCGCCGGTGAGCCGGAAAATAAATCCGCTAAATAAAGAGGTAAATAAATTGTTATTGCGAGGACCTGACCCGATTTTCAGGAAGTATGCAAAAGAAAATGGACCAACAATGTCATTGCGAAGGAGCCGCAGGCGACTGTGGCAATCTCATTTATTGTAGAGGTGAAGTAAGTCGATGGAGACAAATCAGTACTATGTTTACATAATGACCAATAAGGTAAATACTGTCCTGTACACAGGTATAACGAATGACATTAGGAGGCAGGTGTATGAGCATAGGCAAAAACTCATAGAGGGATTCACAAAGAAATACAATATCGTGAAACTTGTCTACTATGAAGCATTTGCAGATTGCACAAGTGCTATCCAAAGAGAAAAACAAATCAAAGCTGGATCACGAAAGAAAAAAGAGGATCTAATAAACAGTATTAATAGAGAATGGTATGATCTGTATGATAAGTTATGAGATTGCTTCGCTGCGCTGGTAGTGTAAATATGTTTCTGTAAATTGGTGTTAACCACGCATGTGTCTGGGTGGAAGCGAGCGTAGCGAGCTGGAACCCAGACACATGCGAAATTCGCTTGAAAAGGTGGGCTCGTCCCGTTCTC
>Ga0307378_10000313_pt1 | contig 89396 bp, 65 predicted proteins | sample UN1MG_FD_202238 | JGI IMG/M metagenome (GOLD analysis project Ga0307378, IMG submission 202238) | Soil microbial communities from Risofladan, Vaasa, Finland - UN-1 | ecosystem: Environmental > Terrestrial > Soil > Coastal area > Acid sulfate soil | place: Finland: Risofladan, Vaasa | collected... | reverse complement strand
TTGCTGCGCCAGCGTAAGCAGTCCGCTCGCGCCGTGTTTTCAGACCGCCGCAACCGTAAGCAGTGATTTGACTGCTTACGCTAAAACGTAATCTCAGCGTAAGCAGTCGGGACTCCTCCAACCCTCCTTGCGGGGATTAGTGGTCTTGGGACCTGAGGTCGAGGTGACGCGTGAGGTGGAGGTGGTCGTGAGTTTCCGTCCCCTTGCGGGGATTAGTGGTCTTGGGACGAACTCACTGGGACTCCGTGCGGTGGACGGCGGTGGGAAGTTTCCGTCCCCTTGCGGGGATTAGTGGTCTTGGGACCTGAGATAGAAGTACGCCCATGGAGGTGAAAGATGAAGTTTCCGTCCCCTTGCGGGGATTAGTGGTCTTGGGACTGACAATGAGTGAGACGTACTATCCTGCAATAGGTGAGTTTCCGTCCCCTTGCGGGGATTAGTGGTCTTGGGACTGACGGTCGAGGGTAAGCCAGAGGATGGAGTTGTCCATGTTTCCGTCCCCTTGCGGGGATTAGTGGTCTTGGGACCGGCACACCAGCGCCCACGCCAGGCTGGCCGTCTCTGGGTTTCCGTCCCCTTGCGGGGATTAGTGGTCTTGGGACAGGGCGATGCACAAAGTGGAGGAGGAGTGAGATGTCAGTTTCCGTCCCCTTGCGGGGATTAGTGGTCTTGGGACTCATCGTGACGCTTGAGCTCGACGACAAGCACTTTGAGTTTCCGTCCCCTTGCGGGGATTAGTGGTCTTGGGACTCATAGGAGCGGCAATCTGGCTGCTCGACCTGCCATCTGTTTCCGTCCCCTTGCGGGGATTAGTGGTCTTGGGACGCAAAGTGGGGCGAATTGCGCATGGCCGATCAGGTAAGTTTCCGTCTCCTTGCGGGGATTAGTGGTCTTGGGACTGCTGGAAGTCGTTCAGGCAACAATTCCTGCTAATGAGGTTTCCGTCCCCTTGCGGGGATTAGTGGTCTTGGGACTTGTTGGCACTCGGGCTTCATCATCGGAGCCAGAGTGTGTTTCCGTCCCCTTGCGGGGATTAGTGGTCTTGGGACCGACTCCTGGGACGTCAACTCGCCCGATCCGGGTTGCGTTTCCGTCCCCTTGCGGGGATTAGTGGTCTTGGGACTGGTTGCGCGCCGGTAAGCAAATTCATAGAGGAGGTAAGTTTCCGTCCCCTTGCGGGGATTAGTGGTCTTGGGACACCCAGCCCGAAGCCGCCCAACAGGTGGCGGAAGCCAAAGTTTCCGTCCCCTTGCGGGGATTAGTGGTCTTGGGACCTGGAATGGTGGATTCGACACAATGCCGACCGGATGTTTCCGTCCCCTTGCGGGGATTAGTGGTCTTGGGACCGGTATGAGGCGGTCAAGGCAGATTTGGAATACTGGGGTTTCCGTCCCCTTGCGGGGATTAGTGGTCTTGGGACTGGCTCTGAGCCGTTAATGACAATTTGGTCGGAACTCTGGTTTCCGTCCCCTTGCGGGGATTAGTGGTCTTGGGACTACGAGAGCGTCGTCACGGGGAACCTGATGACGTTGGGCGTTTCCGTCCCCTTGCGGGGATTAGTGGTCTTGGGACCCGACGGGGAGATTCGTTAGCGAGCTGGCGGAGGTGGGTTTCCGTCCCCTTGCGGGGATTAGTGGTCTTGGGACCTCCCTGCTGCGGCAATATCTCTCTGTACGAAGTTGAGTTTCCGTCCCCTTGCGGGGATTAGTGGTCTTGGGACGCCGGATCAGCCGCAAGGGCCGGAAGGCGACGGGGGGGTTTCCGTCCCCTTGCGGGGATTAGTGGTCTTGGGACATGCATTCCAGGAGTCGGGGCATACTGTCACTGCTATGTTTCCGTCCCCTTGCGGGGATTAGTGGTCTTGGGACTTACAGCCACCTTTGCGGGGACGGAGTACGCTTCGAAGTTTCCGTCCCCTTGCGGGGATTAGTGGTCTTGGGACCTACCGGACGAGAGACCCGGAACGGGCGGCTATATTAGGTTTCCGTCCCCTTGCGGGGATTAGTGGTCTTGGGACTTGAGGATTGGGCTCATTGGGCAGGCACGGATTGCAAGTTTCCGTCCCCTTGCGGGGATTAGTGGTCTTGGGACTTGCAACAGGGTAGCAGCGAAGGGGTACCCCCTCTGCGTTTCCGTCCCCTTGCGGGGATTAGTGGTCTTGGGACATCCAGGTTTATGATCCGAAACATCTGGACGAGCTGAGTTTCCGTCCCCTTGCGGGGATTAGTGGTCTTGGGACATCCGGGTTAGCGATAGGCTACGGAGCGGCAACGGGAGTTTCCGTCCCCTTGCGGGGATTAGTGGTCTTGGGACTCAGGGTCGAGAATCCTGTGCCCACCGTCGATGATCTGTTTCCGTCCCCTTGCGGGGATTAGTGGTCTTGGGACCGAAATCCCCAGAGGTCCAAACAATCCCGAAGCCGTAAGTTTCCGTCCCCTTGCGGGGATTAGTGGTCTTGGGACCAATTGCTCCCCAATCGTCTGGCGGGTGGAGCATTATGTTTCCGTCCCCTTGCGGGGATTAGTGGTCTTGGGACTTAAGCTTGAAGAGGAGCAGAACATTGCAAGGTACTTGTTTCCGTCCCCTTGCGGGGATTAGTGGTCTTGGGACCTCGGCCCATGTAATCCCGCCCCGGCTCCGTACTCAAGTTTCCGTCCCCTTGCGGGGATTAGTGGTCTTGGGACTTTGCTTTTCTATCCTTTCTTACTCTGCTTTTTTTCGGGTTTCCGTCCCCTTGCGGGGATTAGTGGTCTTGGGACCTATACCAGTGACGCTTTTGGCTATACCTGGTACGACGTTTCCGTCCCCTTGCGGGGATTAGTGGTCTTGGGACACGCCATATCCGCAACGTTCAAATTGCTGGACCTCGTGTTTCCGTCCCCTTGCGGGGATTAGTGGTCTTGGGACTGAGTCTCGAGACATTTACTTTGGAGGAGAGTACTACGTTTCCGTCCCCTTGCGGGGATTAGTGGTCTTGGGACCTGGCGCCAGCAGTTGCTCGAGTTCTTGCCCATCGGAGTTTCCGTCCCCTTGCGGGGATTAGTGGTCTTGGGACTGGATCTATGCCAGCATTTGGCATCCGCCTATAGGAAGTTTCCGTCCCCTTGCGGGGATTAGTGGTCTTGGGACATATATACTGGCGCCCAAGTCCGGGCTAAGTATTTCAGTTTCCGTCCCCTTGCGGGGATTAGTGGTCTTGGGACAAAATGGCTTCAGCTTCTATCCGTTGCGGCGATAGCTGTTTCCGTCCCCTTGCGGGGATTAGTGGTCTTGGGACGAGGGTGGCACGATGCCCGATGGGTGGACCCAACGAGTTTCCGTCCCCTTGCGGGGATTAGTGGTCTTGGGACGGGGTGTGTCCCACCGTCCCCTGATCCGGAATGTTGGGTTTCCGTCCCCTTGCGGGGATTAGTGGTCTTGGGACCCGTCACAGACGAGGTCACCCTCGAGGCTGGCTCGTGTTTCCGTCCCCTTGCGGGGATTAGTGGTCTTGGGACCTTGGTCATAGCGATGACCGTCTTGGCGGTGGGCGCGGGTTTCCGTCCCCTTGCGGGGATTAGTGGTCTTGGGACAGCCAGAGAAGTTCACTGCGATGGGCGCTCGCATTCCCGTTTCCGTCCCCTTGCGGGGATTAGTGGTCTTGGGACTCTCAGCTTTGAGCTTCTCTTGGTGGTATACGAAGAAGTTTCCGTCCCCTTGCGGGGATTAGTGGTCTTGGGACTGACGGCTCGCCTCAAGCGAACCATCATGACGAACGTGTTTCCGTCCCCTTGCGGGGATTAGTGGTCTTGGGACTGCGGGCCAAATCAGCCCGCACAGCGCCAAAGGTAATCGTTTCCGTCCCCTTGCGGGGATTAGTGGTCTTGGGACCGATGAGCGCGGGTGGCGGCATCGGAGGTGTAAGTGAAGTTTCCGTCCCCTTGCGGGGATTAGTGGTCTTGGGACTCAGCTTTTTAATTGCCTTTGGACTGTTCGGTGGTAAGTTTCCGTTCCCTTGCGGGGATTAGTGGTCTTGGGACCGACGTGGACGAACAACCACACCTGGGACGACGGTGTGTTTCCGTCCCCTTGCGGGGATTAGTGGTCTTGGGACGTAACCGGCCACGTCGGAACGCGCTGGCATGTGTCGGAAGTTTCCGTCCCCTTGCGGGGATTAGTGGTCTTGGGACTAGTTCGCGCCGGTTGCGTGGTGGAATGCGAACATTGTGGGTTTCCGTCCCCTTGCGGGGATTAGTGGTCTTGGGACCCGCCGTCTGGGACACCACGAAGTACGTGGTGCTCCCAGGTTTCCGTCCCCTTGCGGGGATTAGTGGTCTTGGGACGTAGCGCTTAGTCTGAGTGCCGTGGCTTTGGTTACACGTTTCCGTCCCCTTGCGGGGATTAGTGGTCTTGGGACCAACGGCCGCAACGAGTTAATCCTCCGCAAGGGGGGAGTTTCCGTCCCCTTGCGGGGATTAGTGGTCTTGGGACTTGATCGCCCGCCGCGGCGAGCTTGAGCGGGAGCTTGCGTTTCCGTCCCCTTGCGGGGATTAGTGGTCTTGGGACCCCGAAGACTACACCGGCGCTGCCGACGAAGGAGGTGAGTTTCCGTCCCCTTGCGGGGATTAGTGGTCTTGGGACTTTTACCACAAAGAGGCAGGTAAGGCAATGAGCGACGTTTCCGTCCCCTTGCGGGGATTAGTGGTCTTGGGACTGGACATCAACTCCGCACTCACAGTGGAACAGTGGCCCGTTTCCGTCCCCTTGCGGGGATTAGTGGTCTTGGGACAGATGACAGAACACATCCACTCGTGCACAGGAAAGAGAGTTTCCGTCCCCTTGCGGGGATTAGTGGTCTTGGGACCCAAATCCTTAGGCAATGTGATCCAGCTTAAGGATGATGTTTCCGTCCCCTTGCGGGGATTAGTGGTCTTGGGACCCAAATCCTTAGGCAATGTGATCCAGCTTAAGGATGATGTTTCCGTCCCCTTGCGGGGATTAGTGGTCTTGGGACGGATGAGTGGGATGAGCTCGAGGAGGCCTAGCTTTCGTTTCCGTCCCCTTGCGGGGATTAGTGGTCTTGGGACAATCGGCATGTGGCCGCCGCGGCTGGGGATTGATCTAGGTTTCCGTCCCCTTGCGGGGATTAGTGGTCTTGGGACTTGATGCTCGTGGCAGTGGCCTGTTTGTGTTGCAACCTGTTTCCGTCCCCTTGCGGGGATTAGTGGTCTTGGGACTCAGCCAATCCTCGGCGCTCTGTATCACCTACAGAGCGTTTCCGTCCCCTTGCGGGGATTAGTGGTCTTGGGACTTGCAAAGGGGGAACATGTGAAAAAGAAATACTGTGAGGTTTCCGTCCCCTTGCGGGGATTAGTGGTCTTGGGACTCGGAACTTCTACGCCATATACATTGTTCTGGGAAGCGTTTCCGTCCCCTTGCGGGGATTAGTGGTCTTGGGACATGTATCTTTGCCCGGGAGCAAGTAGTTGGTACGGTAGGTTTCCGTCCCCTTGCGGGGATTAGTGGTCTTGGGACGAAGCTATATGATTCTCTCCCATGTCAAAAGGGAGGAGTTTCCGTCCCCTTGCGGGGATTAGTGGTCTTGGGACAGAGGCATGCGGCCCCGAAATAGAGGAGGTAGGAAGAAGTTTCCGTCCCCTTGCGGGGATTAGTGGTCTTGGGACTACGCACCTGGCCTTGGGGAATATCACGGAACACGTAGTTTCCGTCCCCTTGCGGGGATTAGTGGTCTTGGGACAGGTCCGAATGCAGCTCGGTGCGCATATCTATCAGAGGTTTCCGTCCCCTTGCGGGGATTAGTGGTCTTGGGACTCAGGGATTTCCGAGTGAGAACAGGCGACGCTTGTTAAGTTTCCGTCCCCTTGCGGGGATTAGTGGTCTTGGGACCCGGAGGCTTTCGGGTCACCTCATCTGCATTACTTCGGGTTTCCGTCCCCTTGCGGGGATTAGTGGTCTTGGGACTGATCCGCCACCGCCTCCAGCGAAGCCCGCATCTCCTCGTTTCCGTCCCCTTGCGGGGATTAGTGGTCTTGGGACCGCAGAAGACCAAGAAGAAGAATGGGGGGAACTAGCAAGTTTCCGTCCCCTTGCGGGGATTAGTGGTCTTGGGACTACGACAACGGCAGTGGCGAGGCCACAGTCGTTGCCAAGTTTCCGTCCCCTTGCGGGGATTAGTGGTCTTGGGACTGGTGGACTCGAAGGGCACCGACGACCCCGATGTGGAAGTTTCCGTCCCCTTGCGGGGATTAGTGGTCTTGGGACTTCAGAGCTCGTCAGAGGGGGTTGACATAGTATGGGGGGTTTCCGTCCCCTTGCGGGGATTAGTGGTCTTGGGACCTTGGGCGACTACGGGTGCCCGAGCATGAACACCTGGAGTTTCCGTCCCCTTGCGGGGATTAGTGGTCTTGGGACTGGTTTGCGGGCAGAGGGCTACGCACCGAGGCCGGAGTGTTTCCGTCCCCTTGCGGGGATTAGTGGTCTTGGGACTGGCGTACAATGCGGACACCGGTTTGTGGGAGATAAGTTTCCGTCCCCTTGCGGGGATTAGTGGTCTTGGGACACCAATCACAAGGGCGGCGACGGTGATGTATATACCAGTTTCCGTCCCCTTGCGGGGATTAGTGGTCTTGGGACCCACCCCCGCAACCACCGGCCACCAGGACTGAACAAAGTTTCCGTCCCCTTGCGGGGATTAGTGGTCTTGGGACCTACCGGGATTGCCGGCACCAGGCGCTGGAGGCGCTGTTTCCGTCCCCTTGCGGGGATTAGTGGTCTTGGGACCAAAAGACGTATAGCAGAAGCTGATAGCCGCGAACGAGTTTCCGTCCCCTTGCGGGGATTAGTGGTCTTGGGACGGTCGTCCCGGGACTGGACCGCGGAGAGAACATGAAGGTTTCCGTCCCCTTGCGGGGATTAGTGGTCTTGGGACTCCAAGTCAACAACTTTCGGTGGGACAGCGGCGAGACAGTTTCCGTCCCCTTGCGGGGATTAGTGGTCTTGGGACTCAAGCCAACACGCCCCAGTTTGACCGGGGTAGCTTGGTTTCCGTCCCCTTGCGGGGATTAGTGGTCTTGGGACAATCCATCCCTTCAAGCGACACAAGTCCAGATAGTCAAGTTTCCGTCCCCTTGCGGGGATTAGTGGTCTTGGGACATCACAAGCAGCGTGGGCACGGGCATGCCAAGAATCTGTTTCCGTCCCCTTGCGGGGATTAGTGGTCTTGGGACCGAAGTGGTAGCGGGACAGTCACACAGGCGCGATACGAGAGTTTCCGTCCCCTTGCGGGGATTAGTGGTCTTGGGACAATAAAGAGGTTCGCTCCCTACCAACCCTCGAACACCAGTTTCCGTCCCCTTGCGGGGATTAGTGGTCTTGGGACTCGCATACACTTTGGTTTCGGGCTTGGCCTGGGTAAAGTTTCCGTCCCCTTGCGGGGATTAGTGGTCTTGGGACACCGTGGTCGGACGCCGATGCCGACAGTTACCCGAAGTTTCCGTCCCCTTGCGGGGATTAGTGGTCTTGGGACCGCGCGCCTGTTCCTCGATGTACCGTGTCGAACCATCCTGTTTCCGTCCCCTTGCGGGGATTAGTGGTCTTGGGACCGGGTCAGACACGGTGATCCTGGAGATGGCCCGCAGGTGTTTCCGTCCCCTTGCGGGGATTAGTGGTCTTGGGACCTCCAGTACCGGCATCGGCCCGCCCTCGACCCGCGAGGTTTCCGTCCCCTTGCGGGGATTAGTGGTCTTGGGACCGTGTGTGGATTTCCTGGCGCGGAACATCGCGCAGTTGTTTCCGTCCCCTTGCGGGGATTAGTGGTCTTGGGACTGGCGCGCTCCAGGAGCGATTCTGAGCGGAGGAGCGATGTTTCCGTCCCCTTGCGGGGATTAGTGGTCTTGGGACAAGTGCAACCACACATATAGTGCGCAAGCGTTTGTGCTGTTTCCGTCCCCTTGCGGGGATTAGTGGTCTTGGGACTAGATGTGGGTCAAACGCCAATGGCGAGCTAGGCAAGTTTCCGTCCCCTTGCGGGGATTAGTGGTCTTGGGACTTTCTCATTGGCTGGGAACGGTATGATTCTCGTAGAGTTTCCGTCCCCTTGCGGGGATTAGTGGTCTTGGGACTTGCAAATGTTATCCGATGGACTGTCGCACGCCCAAGAGTTTCCGTCCCCTTGCGGGGATTAGTGGTCTTGGGACACGAAATCATCTACACCAAATACCACGTTCATGTTAGTTTCCGTCCCCTTGCGGGGATTAGTGGTCTTGGGACCGTCGATGGGTATATGACCGTCGAGGGCGGGCCTGACGGTTTCCGTCCCCTTGCGGGGATTAGTGGTCTTGGGACGAGGTTCGTCATGATTGATCATGCACTTCGATACGGTGTTTCCGTCCCCTTGCGGGGATTAGTGGTCTTGGGACAGCCTTTTGTGCAACCCCCATATATGGGAATGTTCAGCCCCTTTTTGGGCTCTTGCCCCCCATACGTGGGGGCTGGTCGAGTACCTCTCCGGTACGCCCCTAAATCCGGTCATTCTGGCGTTTTGTGGAATCACGGCGCTTCGATTGCCTCCTACACATTATTATTGTATACTCTTTGGGACGATTTGTCAAATCGGAGGGCTCGATGGATACCATCTCTTGCCTGCTGCGGTACCCCTGGCGGTCGCTCACGACGCTGGCTGCTGTCTACGACGTGCCGGCCTACCACCATCTTCCCAAAGAGCGAGTGGCCCGGGAACTCGGGGCTGCTATCCACGCTCGCCTCCTGCACACGCTCGCCGCGTTGGAGCCGGACGCCCGCGCTGCGCTCCAGGCCCTGGCCCAGGCCGACGACCTCGCGCTCCGCCGCGCTGACTTTATCACGCGCTTTGGGCCCCTGCACCCGTACCGCCCCTGGAATCCCGACGCACCGCCAGCCCCCTGGCCCACGCCTCTCTCCCCCGCCGCCGCGCTCGTCCACTATGGCCTGGCCTATCCCCTCAACCTGGGTACACGCCGGCGCCCGCTCCACGTCGTCCTCTTACCCCACGATCTGCACGCCGCGCTTGCCGCCTACCTCGACCTGCCCGCCCCGCTCCCACCCCCTGTTACTCCCATACTCGCATACCCACGCACCGGATACGATCTCGACGCCGACGTGTTCACCTTTTTCTCCTTTCTCAACCGCCAGGATTGCGCCGTGCGCCACGACCGCTGGCTGCCGCCCCGTGCGCTTCAGGCGCTCAACGAGTACCTCCACCCGCCCGACGACCTGGGTCCCGGCCGCAGCGAACTCCAGGCCGCGCGCATTCCGTTCGTCCACTACCTGGCCGAACGGGCCGGGTTGGTCGGACTCGTCGGCGGTTTCCTCAAGCCTACCTTGATCGCGCAGGAGTGGCTGGCCGCGCCCCGCCCCCGGCGGCTGCGCGTGCTCTGGGACGCCTGGCGCGAGCCCTGCGACGCCAACCGCGCCCTCTGGTGCCGCTACCGCCTGCCGGCCCTCCAGGAGGACGACGACCCGGTGGCCCGTTTTCACGCGCTGCTGGAACCGCTGGCCGCCTGCCCGGTGGGTCCCCTGGGCTGCCCTGCCGACCTTCTCGACAGGCTGGTCAAGCGGAACCCGGCTCTCCTGCGTCCACAGGCCACGTACGCCACCTGGGCGGCGCTCGACGCTGGCGAGCGCGCGGACTTGGACTCGCGCGCCCGCGTCGTGCTGCTCGCCCTGCTGTCTGGCCCGTTGACCTGGTTTGGTTGCCTCGCCTCTTCTTCCCTCGATCTGCAAGCGGGAGAGGAGGGGGTTCGGTTGACCTCGCTGGGTGCCGCTCTCCTCGGGCGTGACGACGGCGCCTGGCCGGCCGACCCTGCCCCGGCACCGCTGGTCATCGCCCCCCTCCTGAGCGCGGACGGGACGTCCGTAGTCGAAGGGCCTGCCCTGAGCGCGGACGGGACGTCCGTGGTCGAAGTGCCTGTCCTGAGCCCAGCCGAAGGACCGGCCGTTCTCGTGGAAGCACCCGTGGGCCTCCCACTCCCCGATCGTTTCGCGCTCGAGGCCGTCGTCCCGCCTGCCCTGAGCGCGGACGGGACGTCCGTGGCCGAAGGGCCCGTCCTGAGCCCAGTCGAAGGGCCTGCCTGCTACCGGCTCACGTGGCCCCGGTTCCTCCGCGCGCTTCAGCAGGGGCACACAGCCGAGGGCGTGGTCAACTTCCTCGAGCGGGCGAGCGGCGAGCCACTGCCCGCCCTGGTTCTGGACGCTCTCTATCGCTGGGAGGAGGAGTTTGACCGCGTCGCCATCCGCCAGGTCCTCCTGCTCCAGGCCCGCGACGCTGGCGTGCTGCGCGATCTCACCGCCCAGCGCCATATTCGCGAGACGCTGGGGAGGACGCTCAACGCGCGCGCCGTCGAGGTGCGTGCCGATCGGTTGGACGCGCTCCTGCGCCGCCTGGCCCGGCGTGGCATCGTCCCTCGTCTCGACCTGTCGCACCCTCACCCCGCCCCTCTCCCTGGGAGGGAGAGGGGGACGCCCTCACCCCCGGCCCCTCTCCCTGGGGGGGAGAGGGGGGCACCCTCACCCCCGGCCCCTCGCCCTGGGGGGGAGAGGGGGGAGGAGCGTGCTGTGATTGCCGTCGCGCTGCGCGTCTACGCCCACCTGGCCGATGCGCTGGGCCTGCCCACCCGGCCCGCCTTCGCGCTGGCCCGGCGCTGGAGCGAGGGGTTGCCGCTGCCGCTGCGCGACGCCGTCGAGCGGGCGGTCGAGGAGACGCTGCAAGCGCTCCATCGCGCCGCTCCGGTGGAGATGGAGGATCGCCTGCCCGGGCCGGTCGGCCCGCTGCTGGAGTCGCTGGAGGTGGCCATCCGGGAGCGCGCCACCGTCGAGATCGAGTACTATACCGCCGGCCGGGCCCATCGCACCACGCGCCGCGTCGACCCGCTGCGGCTGGAGTGGCGTGGTGACGTGGCCTATCTCGTCGCTCACTGCCACCTGCGCGAGGAGGAGCGGGTCTTTCGGGTGGACCGCATTCGGAGGGTGGAGAGGGGAGAGGGGAGAGGGGAGAATGGGGAGTAGAGGATGGAGGATGGAGGATGGAGAATGCAGCAGGCACTCGAAGACGCTATCCCCTCCGGCCAGGTTACGCATCACGCATCATGCATCACGTTTCACGTTTCACGTTTCACGTTTCACGTTTCACGTTTCACGCATCACGTTTCACGCATCCGCCGATTGCCCCCAATGTCCTTTCGTGGTAAACTAGCAGCCGGTGACATCATGGTCACCTGGCAGTCCGTTGATTCACCGCTTGGCAGCAAAGGAGTCCCGCTGTGAGCGAACCGTGATTATCTGTGAGGTCCCCCGGCCCGGCTCGGTGATGGGTTGAGGAAGGCCGCCACTCGCCTCCCGAGGTGTCCCCTATCTCATCCCTGCCCTCCTTCCCATCCCTCCCTTCCCTCCATCATCACGCCTGGTCGGTGGTGCCCATCTCAAGATCAGGGTCAGGAAAGGAGTGACATGAAGAAAAAAGCAAAGTGGACGTTCATGGTGTACCTGGCCGGCGACAACAACCTGTCCGCCGCCGGGGACAAGGACATGGGGGAGATGCGGGCCGTCGGATCGACGGCCGACGTGAACATCGTGGCCGAGTTCGACAACGCCGGCGACCGCGGGACCAACCGCTACCACGTGCGGCGGGACGGCCTGTGCGAGCAGGTGGTGCCCCTGGGTGAGACGGACTCGGGCAGCCCGGAGGTCCTGCTCGACTTTGTCGACTGGGCGGCCGAGAAGTACCCGGCCGAGCGGTATGCGCTGATCCTCTGGAACCACGGCGGTGGCTGGGAGCCGCTCGAGATCGACCTCATCGCTCGCGAAGTCGGGGCCCGCGATTACAACGAGCGCGAGGCCAGCGAGCGCTCGGCGACGCCGATGGGCAGGGCCTTTTTCCGGCCCACGCTGGAGACCATCTTTGGCCTGCCCTCACCCGATGACCGCGCCATCTGCTCCGACGACGGCAGCGGCCACTCGCTGGACACCGTCGAGTTGGGCAAGGTCCTGGCGCAGGCGGTGGACAAGCTGGGACAGCCGCTGGACCTGCTGGGCATGGACGCCTGCCTGATGAGCAACCTGGAGGTGGCCTACCAGGCCCGGCCGTACGTGCGCTACGTCGTCGCCTCGGAGGAGAACGAGCCCGGCGACGGCTGGCCCTACGACGCGGTGCTGGGCCGGCTGGTCGCGGCCCCCGACCTGGCGACGCCGGACCTGGCTGCGCACATCGTCGACGCCTACATAAAGTCCTACGTGGATCGGAACTATTCTGGCCCGGTCACGCAGGCGGCACTCGATCTATCGAGGGTGCGCGATTTGACGGAGCCGCTGGACGAACTGGCCGGGTCCCTGATCGCCGCCATGCCCGACGCGGCGCCGGAGGTGTGGCGTGCCCAGCGCAAGTCGGCCCGTTTCTGGCACAACACGCTGTGGGACGTGTCCCACTTTTGCGAGGAGTTGGAGGAGCGGACGGCGGACGGCGGTGTGCGCCGGGCGGCGCACGACGTACGCGCGGCGCTGGCGGTGGGGCCTGAGAACTGTGTCATCGCCGAGGGTCACAACGGCGCCAAGGTCGAGCGCTGCGGCGGCGTGACGATCTACCTCATGCCGCCACTGCTGGACGTATCGCGCTACTACGGTGAGCTGGATTACTCGCAGGATCATCGCTGGCTGGCGATGCTGGAGGCGTATCACGCTGCGTGAAGGGTGACGGTAGACAGTAGACGGTAGACAGGGGCAGGCGCGGGTGGCGGTGCGTGTTCGGTCGCATGTTGCCGACGCGGGCCGCGGACGGCCCGGCTGCGGTCGACGTTATCCGCCGCTGCCTCTTTGTGTGCGTCTGCGTGCGTGGGGATAGCCGATGAATTTCTTTGACTTTCAGATCAGCGCATGGCAATCCGGCGTGGATCACGTTCAGGTGATGGTGCACAGCTCACCAGCGGGGAATATGCGCCGGCCAGTGTCGGTGCCTCTTGATGCACAAAAGTCCGATGACCTGCGCCGGGTGTTTCAGGAGAGTGGCTGGTATTCGCAGCATGGCATAGACCAACGTCTGGTGGAGTTGGGACGGCATCTGGCGAGCGTCATCCTTCCGCGACCGGTCTACGTCCTCCTGATGAGCAGTCTGGAGCGTATCTCCCCCGACGGTGGCCTACGCCTCAGGCTCTGCCTCGATGAGCCCCTGGTGGACCTTCCCTGGGAGTACGTGTATCGGCCGGACAACCATGATCCTGGATCACTGGCCGGGTTTCTGTGTCTCGATCCCCGCGTTTCGCTGGTGCGCGAAGCCCCTGCCACGACTCTCAAGATCTCAGCTTCAAGCGTAGATCAGCGCATGGTCTTCGCAGGCGCGTTCTGGTCGGGCCACCGCGATCACTGGGGTGTAGTTGGAGAATACGAGGATTTAGGAGAGGCACTTGCACCGGTGGGAGATTTGCTGGACCTGGATTTCGTTACGGCTGCTGAGGACCACATCGAGGATGCACTGAGGGAACCCGCAGCTATCTTCCACTACGCAGGGCACACCGATGTCGCACGTGGTCGGGGGTACTTGGTGCGGGAGGTGGCCGGGGTCGACGCGAATCGACAGGTCTTTGATCCGCTGTATAGCGAACGACTCGCCGATCTGTTACAGGGGGCTGGGACAAGGTTGGCTGTCTCCAGTGCGTGCAACAGCGGCCGTTGGCCCTTTGTGGAGCCGCTGATTCGTGCTGGTCTGCCGGCGCTCGTTGGGACGCAGGGCACCGTGACGGTCAGGGCGGCAAATGCCTTCTGCGAGAAGCTCTACTTGTCTCTCGCCGTCGGGCTTTCGCTCGACGAAGCGGTGACCTGGGCTCGCCTGCACGTTCTGAATGGTGCTGGCTTTTCTGGAGAAACAAGCCTTGAATGGGGCGCGTTTATGGTCTATATGCCGACGATGGAGGCCATCCTTTTTCCACGGTCTGGGGATGGGTTGAACAGGGAGCAAGAAGCGACTCGAAATGCACGTCAGGATACCATTGATGGTGTGTATGCCGCGGTGGGGGAGGTTCAGGGCGGTCGACTGGCCGTGGACGAGCGTGCGTTGCGCCAGGCCGTCGTTGAGAGCTTTGACGTGGAGGAGGTAGAGACGCTGTGTGCCGATGTGCAGCAAGACCTGGATGAGGATGGCATCGCGCTGCAGGTTAGCCTGGAGATGGTTGGAGGAACCGGCAAGACGGCGAGAGTGCGGAGACTTATCGATTACCTCGACCGGCGGGGGTACCTGGGCTACCTGGTAGATGCCGTACGGCGGGCACGCCCGGGAACGATCTGATTCAGGGAGGTGAGCTATGGAGGAGAGCACGTATCAGGCCGCGGCCCTGGCCTACGCCGACGGGGTGCGGGTGTTGTTCGCGCCGTCCGGTGCACCCACCGGCGAGCGGGGTGGGTGGGGGCCAGCGTCGCCGGGAGAACTGGCAGAGCAGGCGGAGCGGCTGGCGCCGCTGTCGGCAGAGCTGACCCAGGCGGCGTCCGCGCGCCTTACCGACGCCGACCCGGCGGTGCGCGCCCGGGCGTCGACGCAGTTGTTGGCCAAGGCGCTGACCGACCTGGAGATCGGTCTGTACCTGCTCCAGGCGGCTGAGGACGAAGAGCACCAGATCGCGTGGACGGGAGGCCCGGGCATGGAGCGGAGCCGGGGTGGCCTGGGGGCCACCGTCGAGCGTCTCGACCTCCTGCTCGGCGAGGGGGAGGCCGTCCCTGCAGCGGTCGAGCGGGGCGAGCAGCCGCCCAGGAACGTTCGCGCGGCCCGCGTGATGCTGTCGGATGCCATCGCGGATGCGCTGGATCTCATCTCCGAGCGGGCCAGCAAGACCGGCCAGGCGGCGCTGAGCGGGCTCCTGGGACTGGGGGGGGCCGAGGTCGCCCAGGTGGCCGGCGCTGTCGGCATGGATTTTGCCCAGGCGCTGGGCCAGGCGGACAAGGTCACGCGGCTGTACGACCTGTTCCGCGATTTTGCGCTCAAAGTCTACGACTCGCTGGTGGCGTTGCTGGGGCAGCAGTTGGCCCAGACGGGCGCCCAACGGGTCGTGGAGTGGTTCGAGGAGTTCAAAGAGGGCGAGCAGTTCGCCAAGCTGCTGGAGAGGCTGTACGAAACAGACCAGACCCGCCGGGACCTGGGGCGGTTGGTGGCCGAAAGCCGGGCCAACCTGGAGAGCCTTACGGCCGCCATCCAGCGCGTGGATGGGCTGGATGCGGCGTTTGGCCAACAGGTTGATCTTTCAGAGAAGCTGCTCAGGGGGCTGAAGGTGCTGGCGCTCGTGCCAGCGACCGCGCTGCCGCAGGGGCGGCTGCTCATGGCGGCGGCGCACCTCGTTCTGGGGGCCTACGTCGTGCTGGCCGGCGGCGACTACGTGGACGCCCGGCGGCTGGAGCGGTTGGGCCGCCTGCCCGGCGTGCGCCGGGTCGTGGAGGGCCAGTTGGCCTAGCCATCCCCCTTCCCTCGGCGGAGGGGGCTTGTGAGTTCGGACGACCGCCCCTCACCCCAACCCTCTCCCCGGGGGGGAGAGGGAGCGATCCCCCCTCCCGCGGGGGAGGGGCAGGGGGAGGGAGAACCCTGGGGAGGATAACGTCTACATGGAATACAAAAACCTGGACCTGGAGGCATTCGATTACCGGGCAGAGGACGGCATCGAGCGCTTTCGGGTGCGCGTGACCGGCTCGCCCGCCGGTGAGCAGAGGTACGCGGACGCCGAGGAAGTCACTATCCGCCCTGACCTCCGGGGGCAGTTGCGGCGTCTCGAGCGGCGGGCTATTCGCCTACCGGAGATGATCGCGCTGGGCGAGGACCTGGCCGGCCTGCTTTTCCCTCCGCAGGCGCGGTTGTTCCTGGTTCGCAGCCGGGAGCGGATCGACGGGGACGAGGGGTTGCGGATCCGGCTAAAGATGCACACCTACGCGCTGGCCGATCTGCCCTGGGAGTACGCGTACGTCGCCCGGCCGGACACGCTGCCCGACCAGAAAGGACCGGATGGCTTTCTGGTGCTCGACCGGCGGATCTCGCTCGTGCGCTACGAGGTGATGGGCCAATCTCCGGGCAGCCTGGACCCCGTGGGTGCTGGTCCCCTGCGGCTGGTGGCGCTCCTGGCCGATCCCAGTGTCCCCGGCTACCCCCACTTGAACCTGGACGCCGAGCGACGGAACATCGAACAGGCGCTGGATGGTTTGTCCGGCATCAGCGCCGAGTTCTACCCCGACGCCACGGTGGAGACTCTCGAGGACGCGCTCACCCGCGAGGCGCACGTGTTTCACTTTGCCGGGCACGGCCAGTTTGAGGGTGAACTGGGCGTGACGCTGGGAAGCCTGGAGGGCAAGGGCAACCTGGTGCTCTTGGATGATGACCGGGGTCCGTTCCTCTTCCCTGCGGAGAAGCTGGCCCAGAACCTGAGGGGGCGTGGCGTGCGGTTGGCCGTGCTGGGCGCGTGCGAGGTCGGACGGCGGGACCAGGTGAACGCCTGGACCGGCGTCGTGCCGGCGCTCACGCGGGCCGGCATCCCGGCGGTGGTGGGTATGCAGTACACCATCCGCGACAGGAACGCGGTCGCCTTCAGCCGGCGCTTTTACCGCGCGCTGGCCGCCGGTCAGCCCATCGACGCCGCCGTGACCGACGGACGGCTGGCGATCTTTAACCGCTCCAGCGACGACGAGCGGGACTGGGGTGTCCCGGTGTTGTACATGCGCACCGACGAGGGCATCCTTTTCCCGAGCGCCCGGCCAGCACCTCAGGCCGAGTTGCGTGACGCCGACCAGGGTCCCGTGACGAACATCCGCGTGGAACAACATATCGACACGGTTGAGGGGGGCAAGGTCGTGGGCGTGGAAATTGGGCAGCCGGCCTCGCTGCCTATTGGGCAGCCGGCCTCGCTGCCTATTGGGCAGCCGGCCCCGTCGCCGAGGCCCAAGGCACGGAGAGAGCTGGAAGAACAACTCGCAGAGTTCGCCAGGCCAGTTTCACCCCCAACGGCGGGCGACGTAGACAAGCGTGCCTTGCGCGAGGCGATGATCCGGAACTTTGGCCTGGAAGATCTGGAGGTGCTGTGTGCCGACGTGGAGGGGGCACTGAAGGACGCCGGCCTCCCGCTGCAGGTGAACCTGGAGATCGTGGGCGGCAGCGGCAAGCGATCCAAGGTGCTGAACCTGATCCAGTACCTCGATCGGCGGGGGTACCTGGGTTATCTTGTAAGGGCCGTGCTCGATGCTCGGCCACAGGAGATCGCTCTGGACGACATACTGCGCCGGTAAGACCCTAAGGGTCTGAGGAGGTGATCCATGGCCATCAGCGAGTATCGCGAATTTGTCCTCGTCGCCGACGAGGTGGAGAAGGACGAGCGGGGCGTCCACGGGTTCACGGTGCAGGCGTTCAGCTCGCCGGCCGGTGAGGGCGAACCCCAGTCGCGGTCGGTGCCCTCGGACACCGCATGCTACCTGGGCCGGCTGGAGCGCCGCAAGCTGGACGTGGACGGCATCATCGGCCTCGGGGAGGCGCTGGCGGACCTGCTGCTCCCTGACCAGGCCCGCGAGCTCTTGATCCGCAGCCTGGACCGGTTAGGGCCCGAGCAGGGGCTGCGGCTCCGGCTGCGCCTGCCCCCCGCGCTGGCCAGTATCCCCTGGGAGTATATGTACGTCCAGCGTGGCGCCGGGGAAAAGGACAGCACCGGGTTCCTGGCGCTGGACCCGCGCATCTCCATCGTGCGCCACGAATCGCTCCCCGTCTCCGGCGACTTCGACGAGGCGCCCAGGCCCCGACGCCTGCTGGTCGCGCTGGCCAGCCCCGAGGGGGACGGCTATCAGCCGCTCGACCTGGCGCAGGAGCGGGCCAACATGGAAGAGGCGCTGCGGGACGTGCCCGGCATCCAGCTCGACTTTGTGGAGCCGGCGACCGTCCAGCGCTTGAGCGACGAACTGCTCCACGGCGCCGATGTCTGCGGCGCTGACGTCTTCGGCGCCGACGTCTTCCACTTTGCGGGGCACGGCGTGTTCCAGTCGACCGGCCTGGGCACGAGTATCGGGTCTGTCGTGGGCGAAGGCATGGTCGTGCTGGTCGACGAGGCCGGGGGGCCAGCGCTCGTGCCGGCCGACCAGATCGCCGTGAACCTGCGCGGCCACGGCGTACAACTGGTCGTCCTGGGCGCCTGCCAGACCGGCCGGCGGGACGAGGAGAACGTGTGGAGCGGGGTGGTGGCCGCGCTGATGGAAGCCGGGATCCCCGCCGCCGTCGCGATGCAGTACAAGATCTGGGACGAGGCCGCGATCGCGTTCGGCAAAAGTTTCTACCAGGCGCTGGTGGCTGGCTTGCCGCTGGATCAGGCGGTCTCGGCGGGCCGGCTAGCCGTCTTTAACCTGTGCCATCCGCTGCGGGACGATCCGCAACAGGGCGGGCTCCGAATTCCTATTCGCCCGTTCTGGCGCGAGTGGGGTGTACCCGTGCTGTACCTGCGGTCCGGCCAGGATTTTGTCCTGCCGGCGATCGCGGACGCGGACGAGCGCCGGGCCGTGGCCGAGGGTCCCGCGACCGTCGTGCGCCACCGCTTTGGCGCGATCGGGCCGAGGGGCAGATACGTCGCGGTCGAGGCGGGCGTGGTCAGGGGCGGGAGGATCGAGTCCTACCTGAAGGTCGGCCGGATGAGGGGGCGAGTCACGCAGGTGGATGCTGAGCAGTTCACGGGGGGTGAGATCTCCGCCGAGGGGGAGGCCGACGTCGTCGACGGCGAGTGGACCGGCGTCAGGCTGGGCAGCATCGGGGGGCCGCCGCCGCAGCCGACCTCGGCCGGGTTGACGTGTCCGGACTGTGACGAGCCGGTGAGGGCGAGCGCCAGGTTCTGCCCCAACTGCGGTGCCGAGTTGCCGGCTGGTCCCAACGGATGTTTGGTATCCGCCGGATGTTTGGTATCCGCATTCTGCGCCCAGTGTGGCGCAAAGCTCACGCCCGGCGCGAAATTCTGTCCCCGGTGCGGCGCGAGGGTGGCCTAGTGCCAATAAGGTCCCTGGCACCTGGGTCCGTCAGAATGGGAGGTGCCAGGCACCTTGGCGATCCGTTATGGGCGGGGTAAGGAGTGCTGAACATGGACGAGCGCGACGTACGCGTCCGGCAGTTGCAGCAGATCCCCGTGTTCGCGCTGCGCCAGGTGGTGGCCGGATTGATCGAGGGCGAGGAGACGGAACTGCTCATGCGCGAGCGTTTCCACACCGTCCTGAACCGCAGGCCGCGGAACATGAAGCGGGCGGTGCAGCGCCTGACCCGTGAGCAACTGACGAGGCTCATCGACGGTTGCCCAGAGATCAGCGACGGCCAGATCAGGGAGTTGTTCGAGGAGTATCGCTATGGCAGCAACCCCTCCTTCTACATCTACCTCTTTAACGCACAGTTGCTCGGGCGCGAAGCGCTGATGGGGTTCCGCCAGCGGTTTGAGGACGAACTGGCGGAATTCAACGCGTCCCAGGAGGCGGATCTGCCGCGCATCCGCCTCCTGGCCCTGAACGACCTGGGTGCGCTACCGGAGCGGCCCGAGATCATCGAGGGCAACTATCGCTTCCAGAAGCGCATGGACTATATCGACGCGGAGGAGAACGCCGTCTCGACCTACGAGACGCTGTACGGGTTCTTTTGGTTGAACACGGCCGACGGGTACGTGATCATCCACGCGCGCACGACTGAGGTGCTCAAGGGGTTCAAGCGCGCAGTCCAGAAAGGGGCCGACGTCTACCTCACCCCGCTGGTGATCTCCAAGCGGCTCAAGAACGCGCTGCCGTTCCTGTTGAGGGAATCCCTGCGGTCCGGGCGACTCCACGACCCGGACCCTGGGCCGGATCGCTTCCGGTGGCTGACGATCGCCGACGATGCCCCCTACGAGAAGGGATACCAGGCGTGGGGGGAGCGGTACCCCGAGGTGCGGAGCGCCCGGTATCGCGAGCTCGTTGGCGGCGAAAAGGAGACCTCGCTGACGGTTCGCTGCGACCGGGGCGCGCTGAGCCTGGCGGGGAAACTGCGGGCCAGCCAGTTCCGCGCCTGGTGCCTGGACCGCCTGGGGCAGATCATCGGCATCCTACACCAGTTCCAGGCCAATCCCCCCGCCTACGTGCAGACCCGCCGGCTGGAGGGCGTCCCCGAGATGGCCAGGTTCAGCGCCACGCAGAAGCGGCTGGTCCTGGAGATCATCTCGGCCTTGCTCACGTTGAAGCAGGCGTCGCAACCAGGGCCTGCCCCGAGCGGAGCCGAGGGGTTCCAACAGCTCCGTACGTCACCGCTCGAATTGGCCGCCGGGTTGGGGCGATTCGTGCGGGTGCAGGTTCCCCTCGAGTGCGCCGAGCCGGAGTGCAAGGGGGAGGAGGGGTATCTGGCGTGCCCCACCTGCGATGCGACCGTCTTCACGCTGAAGCGCCATGAAGATGCCTGGCACCTGGAGTGCCGGGCGCACCGGCGCAACCGCTGGACCGGCGCGCTGCCGCTGGAGGGGGAGTGCGAGCGAGGGCACCCCTTCATGCTGGACGAGGACGACCTGGCCGAGAGGATGGAACTGCTCCCGAGCGACGACCTGTCGCAGGCCATCGCCGACGTCGTGAATGGCTATCTGCCGGAGTACGGTTTCGATCCAGCCCGGGAGGGTTTTATCGTTCGTGGCCCGAACCTGCTCTACTACCCCGACAAGGCGGACGTGCGTGATAGCGAGCGGGGTCCCGTGACGAACATCTTTAACGTGACGCAGCGCGTCGGCGTTCTCAAGGGCGGCAAGCTCGTCGGCGTAGAGGTCGGCCAGATTGGGGGCGATGTCCGCACCTAGAGAGGCTTTGCCTGCTTTCGCCCCCTGTCGACGGGAGTGGAAGCGCCAACTTGTTGGCGTCCTGGGTGGGCGTGGGGCCCCACGTGGGCAGTCGACGTGGGTGGGGCGATGACCGCAACAAGTTGCGGCATCCATCGACGTCGAATGGGGAGTGGATGCGCCAACTTGTTGGCGTTCTGGGTGGGCGTGGAGCCCCACGTGGGCAGTCGACGTGGGTGGGGCGATGACCGCAACAAGTTGCGGCATCCATCGACGTCGAATGGGGAGTGGATGCGCCAACTTGTTGGCGTCTTGGGTGAGCGTGGAGCCCCGCAGGCGAACCCGGAGCACGGCGACGCGTTCAGACGGATGTTTGTTATCCGCGCCATCGTCTGGTTGCAGCAGAGCCGGACCATGCACGACGTCCAGGCGCGGGACTATGACGCCGGATTGTCTGCAGATCGCGCGATCGGCAGGTTGGCCGACGCCCGCACGGCGGGCTTGCACACCGATCCGCTCGACCGGGAGGCGCTGGCGCTGCGCGGCTACGTGGCCAAGACGCTGGCAGGACCGGCGCAGGTACTACCAGGAGGCGGCGCGGTTTTTCGAGCACGTCTTTTCGAGCACGTCGTGCAGTTGGAGCCGGGATACACCGCGGCCCACCACGACCTGGCGCTGACGTTCGAGACCAAGATGCAGGCTGACCCCGCGCACGCCGACGAATGGTGCCAGTGGGCGCTCCAGGCGTGGCAGAGGGCCTACGAGCTGGCCCCGGACGACCCCAGCTTCTCCGCAGACGCCGTCCTGGCCATCGGGCAGCGTGTCTCGCGGCTGAAACGCGAGTGTGGCCAGGCCGGACCATAGAACGGTGAGTTGGAGGGAATCGCCATGCACCCAACCAGTCAACCGCGCCTGGTGGCGCTCGACTTTGGACGGGACATCGCCCGCCTGACCCAGGACTTTACGGGGCGCGACTGGCTCTTTGACGCAATCGAGCAGTGGCTATACCACGGGGAACAGCGGTTCTTTATCCTGACCGGTGAACCCGGCGTCGGCAAGAACGCCTTCATCGCCCGGCTGACGCAGGTGGGGGAGCACGCGGACTGCAGACAGTCCGGCGCCGGACTGGGGACAGTCTGCGTCTACCACTTTTGCATCGATGGACGCAACAGCACGGTCGTGCCCGGTACCGTCTTCCGGTCGCTGGCCGCGCAGTTGGTGGATTCGCTGCCGGGATATGGGTTGGCGCTGGTCAACACGATCAGGCCAGAATATCTCTCGGTCGAGGTCAAGATCGACGTACAGCAGATGACGGGCGGCGAGATCAAGGGCGTGGTCATTGACAACCTGTACGCCCCCAATCCGCGGCAGGTGCTGGACATCCTCCTGCGAGCGCCACTGGCGGAGATGGACCCATCCACCCTTCAAAGGCGCCATTCCGATGGCGCGCCATCCACCCTTCAAAGGCGCCATTCCGATGGCGCGCCATCCACCCTTCAAAGGCGCCATTCCGATGGCGCGCCATCGTCTGCCTCCTGCCTGGTCCTGATCGGCGCGCTCGACGTGGCCGTGAACTATGGCGGGGACGCCAACCTGGTGCGACTGCTGGCGGAGTTGGACGATCTGCCGCCCTGGGTGCGCTTTGTGTGCACCAGCCAGCCAGACCGGCGCGTGCTGCGCCATTTTCCCCCTGAGGCGGTGCGCGCGCTCGACGCCCGGTCGGATGAGAACCTGGCTGACGTGCGGCGCTACGTCGGACTGCGTGTCCAACAGGCCGAGCTGTGCCGGCGCTTGCAGGCGGCTGAGGTCGAACCCCAGGCGTTGGTCGAGCGACTGGTCGCGCTCTCGACCGGCAACTTTCTCTACACCCGCGTGGTGTTGAACGACATCTGTGCGGGCCAGCAGTCGCTGGACGATCTTCAGGCGCTGCCGCCGGGACTAGACAGCGTCTACCACGCTTTCCTGCGCCGCTTTACGCCCGGCGAGTGGGAGGAGCGGTATCAGCCCATGTTCGGCGTCCTGGCGGTGGCCCAGGAACCCATCACCGAGGCCCAGTGGACCGATTTCACCGGCCTGACCCGTACCCGCGTGCGGCAGGGTCTGGGCCATCTCTTGCCGTTCCTGGACGCGGCAGACGGTGGCGCGGGCGCAAAGACGTACACCCTGTTCCATCGCTCGCTGCGCGACTATCTGATCGATGGCGAGCGGAGTGGGGAGTTCTGGTGCGTGCCTGAGGATGGCCACGGGGCGATCGTCGACCACTATCGGCCTGGCGACCACCCCGATTGGTTCGGGTGTGACGGTTATGGGCTGCGCCACCTCACGACCCATCTGGTGGGGGCCACACGATGGGACCTGCTGGCGGGGTTGTTGCCCCAGTTCGATTTCTGGGAGGCCCGGACGATGCGCGCCGGTCTGGATACCGTGCTGATCGGGCTGGCGGATGCCGTGGGAAAGGTCCCGCCGGGAGGTGAGTTGTGGGCCCAACTTTCGGGTCTGCTGAGGGTGCTGGATCGGGAGGCACACAACCTGCGGGGCTGGGACGCCCAGCGACGTCCGGCGTTCTTTGCCCAGCAGGTCCGCAACCGTGCGCTGGACGAGAAGATGAGCGGGCTGGCGAAGAGCGCCGGCGCACGCCTGTCCCGGTTGCGGCAGCCGTACCTGTCCCTGCTGTGGCGCACGCGCCGCGAATCGGCGTCGCTCCTGCGCACGCTGGTTGGCCATCGGCGCTACGTCATGGCGGTGGCTGTCTCGCAGGACGGCCGGGCCATCTCGGGCTCGGCCGATGGGACGCTCAAGGTGTGGGATCCCGCCACGGGTCGCCTTTTGCAGACGCTTGCCGCGCACGAGGAGGCGGTGCGCGCGGTGGCGCTGACACCCGATGGCCGGTGCGCGATCTCGGCCTCGTTCGACGGCACGCTCAAGGTGTGGGACCTGGCGACCGGGCAATGCGCGCGCGATTTGGTGGGCCACGGGCAACCGGTGCGCGCGGTGGCGGTGACGCCGGACGGTCGTCGCGCGGTTTCTGGCTCGGAGGACGGGGCGTTGATCGTGTGGGACTTGCAGTCTGGCGACCCGGTTTACCGGCTGGAAGGGCACAGCCGGGCGGTGTGGGACGTGGTGGTGACGCCCGACGGTGATCGAGCCGTTTCGGTCGCCGACGATGGACAGCTCATCTTGTGGGACCTGGCGACGGGTGAGCCCGTGCGCGCGCTACCGGTGGCCAAGAGGGGGCTGCGGGCCGTCGCCCTGACCCCCAACGCGGTGATTCCGCGCGGCCGCCGGGCGATCGTGGGGGCCAAGGATGGCTCGTTGACCTTTTGGGACCTGGATCAGGGCGAGCCCGCCGGTGCGCTCGCGGGGCACGAGTCCAGCGTCTTTGGCGTGGCGGTGACGCCGGATGGGCGATTTGCCCTTTCGGCGTCCAACGACAAGACGCTGCGAGTGTGGGACCTGGGCACGGGCGAGCTGGTCCAGGTGCTGGCCGGGCACGACGGGCGCGTCCTGGACGTCGCGGTCGCGCCGGACGGGCGGTGGGCCATCTCGGCCGCGGACGATGCCACGCTCAAGGTGTGGGACCTCTGGCAGCACACGCTGACCGAAGCGGTCCAGCACACGTTGGCCGAAGCGGCCCAGCACACGTTGGCCGAAGCGGCCCAGCACACGTTGGCCGAAGCGGCCCAGCACACGCTGGCCGACGCGGTCCTGCACCCGCGCGCCGGGCACGAGGCTGCCGTGCGGGCAGTCGCGCTGACGCCCGATGGCCGGCTTGCCGTATCGGCGGCGGAGGACGGCGCGCTGCACGTGTGGGACGTGGCAGCCGGGCGGCCGCTGCATCGGTTGCGCGTCGACGATCCGGAGGCCCGGTGGGGACACGGGGCCGCTATCTTGCCCGGCGGGCGGCAGTGCGTCGGCGCGACGAGCGATGCCTTTTTGACCGTCTGGGACCTGGAGCGCGGGGCGGCTGTGCGCGTGTTGGAGCGCCCGCTCGCCGAAGGCCAGTCCCGGCGGGGGAGCGTCGTGCGCGCGGTCGCGGTGACGCCGGATGGCCGTCACGCGATCACCGCCGCCGGCGACGGCCGGTTGACTGTGTGGGACGTGGAGTCGGGCGAGGCTGCGCGCACCCTCGAAGGGCACGTTGGCGTCGTGCGGGCGGTCGCCGTGACGCCTGAGGGGGAGCGATTCGTGTCGGCCGGGGACGATGGCGTGTTGCGGGTCTGGGACCTGCGCACGCGAGCGCTGATGGATACCCTCGTCCGCGAGGCCCTCGTCCGCGAGGATGTCGAGGGGGCAGACGAGAGCCCTGCGAGTTTGCGCGCCCTGGCACTCGCGCCGGATGGCAGGATCCTGGCTGGCGGCGACGATGGGGTGCTGTTCACTTGGGACGTGCAATCCGGCACGCTGGTCGATAGCCTCCCGACAGACGGGCCGAGCATCCGCGGTATCGGGGTCTCGCGAGATGGCCGTTTCGCGGTCACCGCCGCCATCGACCACCTGGTGCGGATCTGGGACCTGCAGGCCAAACAGGAGCTAGCCGCCGCCGCGCTGGAGGGCGCGCCCCGGTGCCTGGCACTGTCGCCGGATGGGCGGACGATCCTGGTCGGTGATGCAGCGGGCAACGTCTACTGCCTGCGGCACATCGCGCCGGGGCCAGGTTCGTAGTAGGCGCTTTAGCGCCGTGGACGCAAGCGCAGAAATGCAGCTTGCGCCGGACCACAGTCCGGCGCGTGCGGGTCGTGGACTGTGGTCCGCGGGGAGCGGTGGTGGGAGCTTGAGGCCTGCGTTTGCGCTTGTGCCGGACCACAGTCCGGCGCGTGCGGGTCGCGGTTCGTAGTAGGCGCTTCAGCGCCGTGAGGACGCACTGAAGTGCGCACTACGAACGGGCTTTCCGTCCAGGCCGCGCAGGGCCGGTGGGCCAGCAGGCAACGAGGAATAGCAGGCCTGTCCACGCAATCAGTCCGAGAGGCAAACCGCGCGGCCAGTCCACGCGCGGGGCAAATTCCCTGCTTGCCAACAGCGCGTAGGTGGAGCGCGGGGTGGAGCCGCCGGACAGGGCTACCGTGAACAGTCCCCGTGCGGCCACTGCTTCCGAAGCCCGCGTGACGAAATGCTCCGCCGCTGCCCGCGCCAGGCTGGTGGGATCTGGGTAGACCTTGATCTCACTCATCCCCCTTCTCCGTGCGCGCCGCAGCCATAGTGCCAGGCCCGGCCGTCCTGGGCCAGCAGATCGTCCGCCTCGGCCGGCCCCCAGCTCCCCGGCTCGTAGAAGACGAGTGGGGGCGCGTCCGGCTGCTCCCAGCTCGCCCGGATCGGGTCGACCAGGCCCCAGGCCAACTCGATCTCGTCGGCCCGCGCGAACAGCGAAGCGTCCGCCTGCATCGCGTCCAGCAGCAACCGCTCGTAGGCATCCGGCAGCGCGCTCGCGCCAAAGTCCTCGGCGTAGTGGAACTCCATGTCGACCGAGCGAGTCCGCATGCCCGCACCCGGCTCCTTGGCCTCGAAGCGCAGGTGGATCCCTTCGTCCGGCTGGAGGCAGAGCGAGAGGGCGTTGGGCGTGATCCCATTTCCGGGAGACTGCGGGAACATCAGGTGGGGCACGCGCTTGAACTGGATGGCGATCTGGGTGGTCTTGGCCGCCATCCGCTTGCCAGAGCGGAGGTAAAAGGGAACGTCGCGCCAGCGCCAGTTGTCGATCAGCAACTGGAGCGCGGTGTAGGTCGCCGTCTGTGAGTCCGGGGCGACGCCTGGCTCGTCGCGGTAGCCGCCGTCCCGGGTCATACCCACGTCGTCAGCGCTCGGGCCGTATTGGGCGCGCACGCTGCGCGTGATCGGGCGGACCGCCCGCAGCACCTTGACCTTTTCGTCCCGCAGGGCATCTGCCGCAAAGATGGCGGGGGGCTCCATCGCCGTCAACGTCAGCAGTTGCAGCAGGTGGTTCTGGAACATGTCCCGCAGCACGCCGGCCTTGTCGTAGTAGCCAGCGCGATGGCCCACGCCGACGCTTTCGGCCATGGTAATCTGCACGTGATCGATGTAGTTGCGGTTCCAGAGCGGCTCAAAGATGGCGTTGGCGAACCGAAAGCTCAGGATGTTCTGGACGGTCTCCTTGCCCAGGTAGTGGTCGATGCGGTAGACGCAGGCTTCGGCAAAGACGGCGTGGACCTGCTCGTTGAGCCGGCGGGCGCTCCCCAGGTCGTGCCCGAAGGGCTTTTCGATGATGATGCGCCGCCACCCCTGCTCGCTGTGGTTCAAACCGGCCTGGCCCAGGTGCTCGACGATCACCGGGTAGAGTACCGGAGGAGTGGCCAGGTAGAAGAGCGCGTTTCCCCCGGTGCCGAACTCGGCGTCGAGTTGAGCCAGCCGCTGGCCCAGGTGACGGTAGGTCTCCGGGTCATCGTACCCGCCCGCCAGGTAGGCGTGGCGCTCGGCAAAGCGGGGCCACAAGTCGCAGATGCCCGGACTCGGTTTGAGGCGCGCGTACCCCACGACGCCCACGTAGAGGCGCTCGCGAAACGCCTCGTCGGAGAGCGACGTGCGCGCGACGCCGAGCACCCGCGTGGCCGGGGGCAGGGAGCCTCCACATCCCAGGCTGTGCAACGCCGGCACCAGCTTCCGCCGCGTCAGGTCGCCCGAGGCGCCAAAGATGACGATCGTGGCGGGCTCTGCGTTCTGATTCGTTTGATTCATTGGGCGTTTCCCTCCCTACAGTGGACAAACCAGCACCCGGGTCATACCCACGCGGTCTTTCCTTGGCTGCTCCCTATTCTACTCCTCTTCCCATACTCTGACAAAAGAGTTGCTTTGACTCGTCGATATAGCGTGTTGCCCATCAACCAACTATTCGTAGTGCCTCCCGGATCGGGCGCATAAAGTCGGAGAAGGTCAGGAAGGTCGCGGCCTAGGGGATGACGCCCCCGTGCAGGGCTATGCCTACCATGCGCAGCGGATTGAGCCAGTCCGCATAGTTCTTGACCACCGCCAGTTGGGGCAGCAGCGTCGAGCCCGGCTAGGCCGGGTTCAGTTCGTTCGCGATCGAGTGGTTCCAGTAGGCGGGCACACCACAACACAGGAATCGGATCTCAGCCGGCCGTGCGTCGCAACTCTCGCAGCCATACGTTCACTGCCAGCAGCGCTGTGCCGCCGACGAGCGCCAGACAGACGAGTGTCGTGTCTTCTGCCTGTTCGGAGCCGTCAGTAGGAGTTGGCGCCACCTCGCCCTGCGCGTGCCTCGCCTGGGGATCATAGGCCAACCCTACGACTACGGTAAGCAGCAACACGCTTGCGATGATGAACCCCGCCACACGAATGAGATGATGCATCGTACTTTGTCCTTTTCCCCAGGGTTCCACCCTCCGGGTGAACGCTCACGTTGTTGGATTCTGGTCCCAGGCGCTCTGCAATGCCTCCCGCGCAATCCGCCAGATCTCGGTAACTTCCACAGGCTTGTCCAGGCACTCATAGATCATCAGCCGCGCTGCCTCGGCCCTCACGTTATGGCAGCCGTAGGCCGTCATCCAGATCACGACCGTATTGGGATTCACCGCCTTGATCGCTTCTGTGAGCTCCACGCCATCTATGTCCGGCATCCTCAGATCGGTGAAGACCAGATCGAAAGGCATCGCCCTGACCTTGCCCAGTGCTTCGTGACCGTTCTGAGCGGTCACGATCTCATACTCACTGCCCAGCCTGATTAAGGCATCGTGCATGATAAAGAGCACGTTTACCTCGTCGTCAACGACCAGAATACGTTTACGCCCGCCCATGCTTCATCCTTTGGCTAGAGTAGCGTCCCTCGCTTTTGGCTCGTCGATCTTGGCCGGCGTGTCACCATCCACCAGTCGGGCCGTGGAGCGGCCTCCACTATGTTATCATAAAAAAAAGTCCCAAACCGACGGATTCGGTTGGGACTGCTGTTGTGCTTGGTTGAGAAGGGTTGGAATTTGGTTGGAGAAGGGAGGTGGGGTCAGGCCGGCAGCCACACCGTGACCGTGGTTCCCTCTCCCACCTGGCTGTTTATCTCGATGCGGCCGCCGTGTTGTTTCACGATGTCGTGGCTGATGGGCAACCCCAACCCCAGGCCCTCGGGCTTGGTGCTGTAAAATAGATCGAAAACGTGAGGCAGCACGTCCGGTGGGATGCCGACTCCGCTGTCGGTGAACGCAATGCGTACCCCGGCCGGCTGGCTGGTACGGGTCGTGCTCACCTGGAACCGGCCGCCACCGGGCATGGCATCCAGGGCGTTGAGCAGCAGGTTCAGGAAAACCTGTTGCACCTGATCGCGCGCCAGCAGCAACAGGGGCAGATCTGCCGCCGCCTTCCAGATTATCTCTACCTGGCGGTTTTCGCACTGCTTCCTGCTCAGCACCAACACCCCCTCCAACAGTCCGTTCACGTCGGTGGGCTCTTTTTTCTCCGGCCTCGGCGGTCGGTTCAGGTCGCGCAACTGGGCCACGATGCGGGCTACCCGTCGCAGCTCTTCGTGGGCTACCCGAAGATACTGACTCACGTCTCCCCCTTCGGCCAGCGTCTCCTTGGCCAGACCCAGGCAGCCGATGACTGACTGCAGGGGATTGTTGATCTCGTGGGCCAGCGAAGCGGCCAACTTGCCCGCGATTGCCAGCTTCTCTGCCTGGAGCAGCGCAGCCTGGATCTGTTTCTGCTCCGTGATGTCCTCCACCATGCCGATGGCGAACTGTGGCTCGTCGCTGGCTCCTCGAACAAGGGAAACCGTCAGATTGGCCCACACCTTCCGGCCATCCTTCCGAATGTAGCGGTTCTCTGTCTTGTACCGATCACGTTTCCCTGCCACCAGTTCTCGGTGCAGATTCCCGACTGTCATGGCGTCGTCCGGATGGGTAAAGTCGGTGAAAACCATGCCGCAAAGCTCTTCGCCGCTGTAACCCAGTATCTCCTGCAGTGCTGGATTGCTCTCCACCAGCCGGCCCTCCATGTCCACGAGTGCGATGCCGATGGCGGTCCCATTAAAGATCGCCCGGAGCCGTGCCTGGCTGGTCCTCAGTTCGGCGGTGCGCACGGCCACACGCCGTTCCAACTCATCGGCGTGCCGTCGTACCTCTTCGTACAGGCGAGCCTGTTGGATGCCAATCGCCAGTTGGTCAGCCACCTCAAGCGCAATGTCCACATGTTCGGGATCCAACTTGCCGGGGCGGTCCATCCCCAGGTTGAGGGAGCCGATCAGTTCTCCCTGGGCAATGATGGGCAGGTTGACGTAGGAGCGCACTCCCTCGGCCTGTAGCGCTCTGATCAACGACGACGATGGCGGGAGAGCCAGGAGGTCCTCCACCACGTGAGCCTGATCAAGTTCTTTGACAAACCAGGCCTGCTCCAAGGAACCACGCCATCCTTTCCCTAACCGGGACTCGCCGTCGCTGGAGGCGGCGAGCAGCGACATCACACCCGCCTCGAAGTCGAACACGGCGATGCTGGCGCGCTGGTAGGGCACCAGTTGCCGCACGTGGTGCAGGGCGGCCTCGGCGATCTCCTCCACCGAGTAGGTGCCCAGGACGGCCTGGTCGATCTCGCGCAAGGTTCCTATGCGTTCGGCGTATTGCTGCAGCGCCTCCTCCGCCCGCTTGCGCTCGGCCAGGTTGTGCACACAGTAGCGCAGTTCCGCCGCCGCGGGGTCATCGCTCAACAGTTCAACCGGCGGGATGTAGTAAAAGTTGTCGTAGACTTCCGTGCCGATGATGGCGATCGGGTGAGTGTGCAGCACCTCCAACAGCACCGCCGGATCGAACCGTCTCCGGTCGTATTGGCAGATCGCCAGGCATTGGCTGCCAGGGAAAAACTCGTTCAGCCGGGCCTCGTACTCGATCAACCGCTTGGAGCCAGGTAGTCCCCGCAACGCCCAGGTCATCTCGCCGGTGACGCGGAGGGCCGGGTAGCCCTCCGCCAGGGCCTGCTCCGTCTCGTCCCGCAGCAGGGCGATCATCCCCTCCGGATCAAAGACCCCTTCCCGCATGTAGGCTTCGTCGCGGGTCAGGACAGCCAACTGCCCGCGAGCCAGGTGGGATTCCACATCCAGTCCCTCGTCCCGCAGGTACCCCAGGATGGTCGCAGCCGTGTGGGTGTCCACAATGTAGATCACCTTCTCGCCCTGCTCCAACCCCTGGCGCAAGAAAGACGTGACCACCGATCGGTGCTCCTCTTCGGTCTCGTATATGCAGCAGAGGTGGTCTCCGGGCCCCAGGTCCGCTATCGCGCGGGGGGAGTGATTCGTCACAGTTGCGGGACTTCCGTATCCGGGTTTGGGCATGATCGTTTCCTCGTCGGGAAGCACAAACCCGCCGCACCGTTCGGCTGAGCGCCCATACCGAAGCCTTGACGGTGGGCAGGCCTTGTGCTAGAGTATCTTCTCTGAGGCGCTATTCCGGGGAAAATGAGCGGTGACCAGGCTCAAGAAGCGCCTGAGCCCGCTCGGAATACGGGATCGCTGCCTCGTTGCCATAGATCCGCCGTGCCACCCCGGCCGCCCGCTGATAGTACGGGATCGCCTGCTCTGGCTGGCCGGCGCGCTCATAGTGTGCGGCTACCTGTGCACTGACCGGGTCCAGGTCACCGGCGTACGCTTCCTCCAGCGCCTGGGCGACTCGGCGATGCAGCCATCGCTGCCGCGCTCCGCTCAGTCCGGCGTAGGCCACCTCGCGCAGTTTGTCGTGGCTAAAGTCGTAAGCGTCCGCGCCCTGTTCGCGCACGATCCGCCGTTGCCACAGTTCGTCCAGAGCCCGAACCAGCGTGCCCTCGTCCAGGTCGCTGGCCCGTGCCAGGACAGCAAAGTTGAACTGTCGCCCGACGGTGGCGGCGAGTTCCACCAATTCGTGGGCCGGGGCCGAAAGCTGTGCCAGGCGTGCTTCGATCGCTGCCTGCATTCTGGATGGCAGAGGTCGGGGGAGGCACACTGCCCCGGTCTCCCTGTCGCCGGCCCCTGGCTCACTGGCCCCGGCGAGCAACCCCATCCGCACGGTCTCTACCACGAACAGGGGGTTGCCTTCGGTTTCCCGATACAGGCACGCGGTCAGGTCGGGATCAAGTTCCTGCCCGGCCACCTTCGCCGCCAGCGCCGCCGTCCCGGCCTCGTCCAGCGGACTCGGTTCGATCTCGGTCAGTTGTCCGCCCTGGCGTAGAGCCTGCAGCAACGGTTCCATTGGATGATCCTCCCCCATCTCCTCCAGGCGGCACGTGCCGACGACGAGCAGCCGGGCCTGCGGGTCGGATCGCAGCAGGTAGCGCAGCCATTCGAGCGTCTCCCGGTCGCACCACTGCAGCGCGTCAATCAGCAGCAGGAGCGGCTGGCTGCCCCCAAGAATGGCGCGCGCCAGGGCTTCGAAAAACCGTTGGCGCTGCCAGGCCTCGGTCAGCGGGCCAGGTCGGGGCAGGTCGGGCTGCTCGACGAGCAGTTCGGGTAACAGGCGGCTGATCTCGCTCCGCCAGACCGGCGCCAGGCGCGGCAGCGGGCGTGCCCGCAGCCAGGCTGCCACGGGGGCGTAGACCAGCTCTCCCTCGGCGGCGTAGCAGCGGGCGGCGGCGGTAGCGATCCCTTGCCGCTTGGCCCACTGCATCAGCTCCTCCGCCAGCCGCGTCTTGCCGATGCCGCTCTCTCCCGTGACAAGCACAAAGTGTGGCCCTCCCGCCGCCTCGGTGCGTCCGACCGCGGCGGCCCGCCAGGCCCGCCGTAGCTGCGTCCACTCCTGATCCCGTCCCACCAGCGGCGAGACGGCGACCAACTCCGCCGGGCGCGTCGGCGCTGGCGCAGGCAGTCCGTCTGCCTGCAACAACCGCTCGTACGCCTCGCGCGTGGCAGGGCTTGGCTCCATGCCGAGTTCGCGCTGCAGGACCGTGGCACAGGTATGGTAGGCGCGCAGGGCCGAGGCGCGGTCGCCAGTCAGCGCGTGCAGGCGCATCAGGCGGCGATAGGCCGCCTCGTGCAGCGGGTCGTGCCGCAGCAACCGCTGGGCGTGGCCGATCGCCGTGCGATAGTCCCGCTGTTCTTCCAGCAAGTGGATCAACTGCTCCAGCGCTTTGATGAACGCCTGCTGCAACCGCTCCCGCTCAGGCCGGATCCAATCGTCGTAGCAACTGGGCAACAGGTCGCCCCGGTATAGGTCCACCGCTTCCTCGAGGGCTGTCCGAAGGGCGGCGTTGTCGCCAGCCTGCTCCGCCCGCCCGGCCCGGGCCAGCGCGCTTTCAAACTCAGTGACGTCGAGCGCAAACGGGCCATCGGGCCGCCACTGCAACGTGTGAGCGTCGACCTGCAGAAAGCGGTCGGCGTCGGGCAAGGCGCGACGTAACAGGTGCAACAAGTTGCGCAGATTGGTGAGCGCCTGGGTCTCCGTCGAATCTAGCCAGAGGAGAAACGCCATATGGCGGCGGGACTGGGGCGCGTCGCGATGCAGCACGAGATAGGCCAGCAGCGATTGCAGCCGGGGCGTGTTGACTTTTGTCACCGCCTCGTCGCCGTGGGCGAGGCGGAAGTCACCCAGCAGGTGAATGTGTAGAGTCTGGGACGATTCGTCCATCTGAGCTGATCTTCTCCTGTTCTCGATACGCGACACTCGCTACGCTGGCGCGCAGTGCCGCCACGTTCTCGACCACCGGGGCCGAGTCGTTGTACACGCTCGACCCGGACACGAGGACGGTGGCCCCGGCGCTCACGACGAGCGGCGCGGTGGTCAGGTTGATGCCGCCGTCCACGCCGATGGGGATGTCCAGCTCGCGTTCGTCCAGCATCTGTCGCAGCCGACGGATCTTGTCCAGTTGGCTGCAGAGGAACCGCTGCCCGCCCCAGCCGGGGTTCACCGTCATGATCTGGACCAGGTCAACCAGTTCCAGCAGTTCTTCCACGGCGCTGAGGGACGTGCCGGGGCCGATCGCCACGCCCACCTGGACGCCGAGCTCGCGGATGGACTGCAACACGCGATGGGGATGCGTGCACGCTTCCCGGTGCACGGTCAGGCGGTCTGCGCCAGCGTCGGCGAACGCCGCCAGGTGGCGCTCCGGCTCGACGATCATCAGGTCCACGTCCAGCGTCACGCTCACCAGCGGGCGCAACGCCCGCACGATGCCTGGCCCAAAGGTGATGTCGGGCACGAAGCGCCCGTCCATCACGTCCACCTGGAGGCCGTCGACGCCAGCGGCTTCGGCCTCGCGGGCCTGCTCGCCCAGGCGCGCGTAATCGGCTGACAGGATAGAAGCCTCGATTTTGACCATTTGGTACTCCTGCAAGTATTGCGTACTGCGTACTGCGTAATGCGTGATATTTCCGCTCAGATGAAGCTGACGTTTCACGTCTCACGTTTCACGCTTCACGCTTCACGCCTGAGATGGCGAACTCCCTCGGCACCTGCAACGATCACGTCCGTCGCCAACCCGATGAACAAGCCGTGTTCCACGATGCCGGCGCGCTCGTTCAGCCGGCCCGCCAGTTGGGACGGGTCCGGGATCGGCCCGAAATTGCAGTCCAGGATCAGGTTGCCCTGGTCGGTCTTGAAAGGCGTACCGTCGGCGTCAAGGCGCAGGGTGGGCGCGCCCAGCGACTCCAGGTAGGCGGCCTGCGCGCGCCAGCCAAAGGGAATGACCTCCACCGGCACCGGCCAGTGGGTACCGAGCGCGGGCGAAAGCTTGGATTCGTCGATGACGATGATTTCGCGGCGGCTGGCCTGCGCGACGATCTTTTCGCGCAAAAGTGCCCCGCCGCCGCCCTTGATCAGGTTCAGGTCGGGGTCGACCTCGTCCGCGCCGTCGATCGTCACGTCGACGACCGGGTGCTCGTCGAGCGTGGTCAGCGGGATGCCCAGCCGCCGCGCCTCCGCCTCCACGTGGCGGGAACACGGCACGCCCAGCACGTCCTGCAACCGTCCCTCCTGAAGCAACTGGGCGATGCAGCGCACGGCAAAGATGGCCGTGCTGCCGTGGCCCAGTCCCACCACCATCCCCGACTTGACGAAATCCACGGCGTACCAACCCGCCTTCTGCTTGAGCTGTGGGATGTCCATCTCTTACCTCGTCCGCTCCTCAGTCCTGCTCCCGCTCCACAACCATCTGCTGCACCACGGCCGTGAGCGTGGCCGGATCGTCCACGATCCAACGTTCCTCCAGCTTTCGGATGTTGTCGACCTCTGCCGGGCCGCCTGCGGCTGCCGGGCCGTCTGCGGCCCGCCTCGGCGTTATCCGCAACTGCTCGGCGTGGATCGCCCGGCGGGTGAAGGGCGTGGTCACGACGATGCACCACATCCCGGCCGCCAGCGCTGCCTTCACCCCGGAGGGCGAGTCCTCGATGACCAGACATTCGTCGGGAGGGACGTCCAGTACCTGGGCCACCAACAGGTATATCTCCGGGTCAGGCTTTCCGTGCTTCACGTCGTCGTGCGTGGCGACAAAGTCGAAGGCGTTGGTCAAATTCAGGATCTCCAGCACGCGCCGTGCCTGGGCGCAGTTGGACATTGTGGCCAGGCCAACTTTGCAGAAGGCGCGCCGGGCCTCCTGCAGCAGGGCGACGTTGTGGGGCCATTGGTTCGCCCGCAGCGTCTCTGGGTCCGCCAGCAGCCTCTCGTAGTAGCGCAGCCGCACCTGGACGAAGGCCTGCCATGGCGCGCGCACCCCAAATTCCATCATACGTGCTCGGGCCCTCTCCTCCAGACCGAACCGCGCCATCAGTGCCTGCGCCACCTCCTGGCGCGAGAGGCCCACCACATCCTTGAATGCCTCCATCACGTCGGCTTCATCGATCGCGTGGGGACACAGCTCGACCGCGGCGCGGGCGTAGGAGAGGGCCTTGAGCCGCTCCGTCTGCACCAGCGTGCCGTCCAGATCAAAGATCATGGCCCGGATCATCGCATTCGCCTCTCGGCACGCTCACGCTACTGCCTCCAGCAGATGCTTCAACCCATCGACCACATCCTCCCCCAGGTGGAACCGGATCACCCGCCGCCCGGCGTCCAGCAGCGCCTGCCGGTCGCCCAGCGCCTGGGCCAGTTTGAGTACGCCGAAGGAGATGGACGAGTCCGGCGATCCCGCTTCGTCGGGGATAGGCACGTCGCGTGGACTGTCGGCCGTGAGTTGGATGAACAGGCCCCGGCCAGCGTCCCCCTTGTGCAGTTGGCCGGTGGAGTGCAGGAAGCGGGGGCCGTAGCCGACCGTCGTCGCTAGCTGGAACCGGTCGCGCAACCGCACCCGCAGCGCGGCCAGCGCTACGTCAGCCTCGGCGGTCGGTTGGACGTAGGCCTGGAGCGTGATATAGCTGCGTCCTGAGCCTGTCGAAGGATCACCGGGCTGGGCCTGCGCCAGGAAATCGTGCAACGCTTCTGCGGTGAGGGGGGCCGACTCGCCAGCGGGGAGCGCGCCCTTCTCGATGTACTCGGCGCGCTTCCGGCGGGCCAGGACCTTGGCCGCCTCGACGTCGGGCTGATCGAAAGGGTTGATGCCCAGGCGGTGTCCGGCGACGGCGGTGGCGATCTCCCACAGGAAGAACTGCCCGCCCAGGTCGTGGCGATCGTGGAGGTTCAGGCGCACGACCGGATGGCCGGCCGCTTCCAGAGCTGCCAGCGCCGCGTCGTGGGCATCGTCACCATCGAGCCGCAGGTGGACGAAAAGCCGATCGTCGCCGTAGACCTCGGGTGGTCCCAGGGGCTCCCTCACTACTGGGAGAATCCCCTTGCCCTCCTTCCCCGTGCTCTCGGCGATGAGCTGTTCGACCCAGTCGCCGAAACTGGCGATGGACGGCGATATGGCAAAGGTCGCCTTGTCCCGCCCGGCCTTCGCCAGCTCCCCCAGGATAGCCCCCAGCCGAGCGCCCAGGTTCTCCTCCGGCGTGACGCACGACTCACTGCCGCAGGTCGCGGCCATCGCGCGGCCGAGCAAGGTGGGCACGTCCACGCCGACCAACGCCGCCGGAACCAGCCCAAAGTAGGACAGGGCCGAGTAGCGCCCGCCGATGTTCGGGTCGTTGAGAAAGGTGGCACGGAAGCCCCAGCGCTGACTAGCGCCGCGCTGATCAGCGCCGCGCTGACCGGCGCCGCGCTGACCGGCGCCGCGCTCGGCCAGGTCGACCAGCTTGGTGCCAGCGTCGGTGATGGCGACAAAGTGCTCCCCGGCCCGGTCCACGCCCACCGCGTCGGCCACCCGATTGTAGAAGAACCTGAAGAACGACAGGGTCTCTGCCGTGGTGCCCGACTTGGTGGCGACGACGAAAAGCGTGCGGGTGGGATCAAGTCGCTCGGCGTAGGCCAGCACAGCTCCTGGGTCGGTGCTATCGAGCACGGCCAGGTCCAGATACCCCTCTTTCACCCCGAACGTCTTGCGGAAGACCTCGGGGGCCAGGCTGGAGCCACCCATCCCCAACAGCAGCGCATGGGTATAGCCCGCGGCACGCACGGCCTCGACCAGCGCCTCCAGGCGGGGCACGTTCTCGATCATCACCTCGGCGGTGTGCAGCCACCCCAGCCGGTTGGTGATCTCCGTGGGCCCCGGCTTCCAGACGGTGTGGTCGTGGGCCCAGATGCGGGCCATCACCCGTTCTGCCTTCATCTCGGCCAGCGCGTCGTCCACCACGGCCTGGTACGGGCCGAGGTGGGCCGTCAGGTGCTGCCATCCGGCCAGCAACTGGTCCCGCTTTTCGGCGATCGTCGCCATCAGCGACTCGAAGGATGTGGCGAACTTGCGCAAACCCTCGTCCTGCAGATCTTGCGTGATGGCGTCCAGGTCCACGCCCAGGTCGGCCAGGCGGGCCAGTTGGGCGTGGGCCTCGTCCAGCCCGGCCTCGAGCGTGAGCGCTGCCGTGCCGTGGTCACGGAACGCGTTCAGCGTGGCGGGCGGCACGGTATTGACGGTGTCTGGTCCGATGAGGCCGTCCACGTAGAGCGTGTCCGGGTAGAGGGGGTTCTTGGTGCTGGTGCTTGCCCACAGGACGCGCTGGACGCGCGCCCCCTGCCGGGCCAGCCGCTCCCAGCGCTCGCCGCAAAAGATCTCGCGGAAGCGGGCATAGGCCACCTTGGAGTTGGCGATGGCGATCTTGCCCTGGAGCGCGGCCTCCCCGATCGGATGTTGTCTACGGATGTCTGTTATCCGCCCGCTGCCGGGCCGTCTGCGGCCCGCGTCGGCGTTATCCGCTTCCTCCAGCGCCCGGTCCACGGCGACGTCCACCCGGCTGACGAAGAACGAGGCGACCGATGCAACCTGGCCTACGTCCCCTCCACCTGTAGCGAGCTTTTCCAGCCCGGCGATGGTTGCCTCGGCCACGGCCTCGTATTGGGCCAGGGAAAAGATCAGCGTGACGTTGACGTTGATCCCCTCGCCGATGAGCGTCTCGATGGCCGGGATACCGGCGGGCGTGGCCGGCACCTTGATCATCACGTTGGGGCGGTCGAGCGCGGCGAAGAGGCGCCGTGCCTCCTCAACCGTGCCTGCCGTGTCGTAGGCCAACGTCGGGCTGACCTCCAGGCTGACGTAGCCGTCGGCGCCACTGGTCCGGTCGTAGACCGGGCGCAGCGCGTCGGCGGCGCGCTGGATGTCGTCCAGCGTCAGCGCCTCGTAGATTTCCTCCACTGTCTTCGGATGTTTGCTATCCGCGCCCTCATTCACCAGACCCTGCAGGGCATCGTCATAGTCGGTGCTGCCGGCGATGGCCTTTTCGAAAATCGTCGGGTTGGAGGTGACGCCTCGCAACCCATCGTCGACCAGCGCCTGCAGATCGCCCGACGTGATGAAAGAGCGGCGGATGTAGTCAAGCCAGATCGCCTGGCCTAGATCTGCTACCTCATATAACTTTGTCATCTTGTCCCTCCTGAGACTCTTAGGGTCTTATGGATAGATGTTGTCAAAGAATTCTTTGCGCGTGGTCGGGTTCTCCTTAAAGTTGCCCAGCATCGCGCTGGTGACCATGCGGGCGTTGGCCTTTTTCACGCCGCGCATGGCCGCGCACATGTGCAGGCCCTCGGCGACGACGGCCACTCCCAGCGGGTGGAGCGTCTCATTCAGAAACTCGGCAATCTGCTGGGTCATCCGTTCCTGCACCTGCAGGCGACGGGCGAACATCTCCACAATGCGCGGAATCTTGCTCAGGCCGATCACCTTGCCGTCCGGAATGTATGCCACGTGAGCCTGGCCTAAAAAGGGCAGCATGTGGTGCTCACACAGGCTGTAGAAGTCGATGCCGCGCACGATCACCATCTGGTCGTAGTTGACGTCGAATATGGCATCGTTAATGAGATGTACCGGGTCGACGTGATAGCCGGCGGTCAACTCCTCGTACATGCGGGCCACCCGCCCGGGTGTGCGCACCAGCCCCTCCCGATCTACGTCCTCGCCGATTGCCTCCAGGATGTCCCGCACCGCACATTCAATGCCAAAGGTGCAGGCCTGCTCCGGAACGTCAAAGATGTCATTTCGAAAAACGTCGTAATCAGCAGGGTGAATCTCCATCGGATGTTTTTTATCCGCTTTCTCAACCATTTTGCTCTCCTTTCTTGGTGGATACGGATGATTCTGGCCAAAGCACGATGTCCGTGCGACGCACCAGATCACCGGCCGGCATGTTTTGAGCGATCAGGCCCAGCGTCTGGCCGGTCTCTGGATGGGGCTGGTCCGGTGCCAGGTCGGCCAGCGGGACCGCGATGTGCGGGTACTTACCTATCTCTGGGTCGGGGATGTGTCGCTGTCCCACGTCGAACACCTGGTCGTTGAAGAGGGAGATGTCCAGGTCGATGGTGCGTGGTCCGTTCTTGTCCTCGGTACGCACTCGGCCTAGTTCCTGTTCGATGACCTGCAGGACGTTCATTTTCAGTTCAGCAACTGCCAGGTCCGTCTCGATCAGGGCTGCCGCGTTCAAAAAGTTATCGGCCTTGCCGACCTCATCGGCCCTGCCGACCTGATTGGCCCTGCCGACCTCATCGGCCCCGCCGACCGGCGCTGTCTCGTAGACGGGTGACACAGCCAGCAGGCGACAGCGCAATGCCAGTCGCCGCACCGCCTCCCGCAAGTTGCGCTCGCCGTCGATGTTGGAACCCATCGAGATGAAGACGCGGTTCATCATCAAACCATCTCCAGGTCAGCACGCGTGCGGTGAATCTCCACGCCGACGGATCGGGCGAACCGCAGCGCGCCCGGTTTTTCCACCCGGACGCCGGCGGACTCGACGCGTGGGTTCTCCAGGCAGATGGCGGCGATTTCGGCGGCCAGTCTCTCGACCAGGCAAAACTGCGACTCTTCGACCAGCCTGATGACGCGCTTGGTGATGGTGCGATAGTTGACGGCATCGTCGATGTCGTCGGATGCACCGGCCGCCCGGGTGTCGGCGCAGAGGACAATGTTGATCACCACGTCCTGCCGGCCACGGCGTTCTTCCTCGTTGATGCCGATGATCGTCCGGAGCTGCAGGTCTTGGATCTGAATCTGATCGGCCATCTCACCTCCCGACTGGGCTACAGATGCTGGCCGCCGGTCACAAAGATCAGTTCCCCGGTGACGAAATCGGAACGCAGCAAAAAGATCAGCGCCCTGGCGACCTCTTCCGGCGAGCCAACCCGCTGAGCGGGAATCTGATGCGCCCACCGCTCCAGGTAGGCCTGATCCTGGCCGGGGGGGGGCAGGATCATCCCGGGCGCGATCGCGTTGACCTGGATGTTGGGGGCCAACGCCTGCGCCAGGCTCTTGGTCATGGCGATCAGCGCTGCCTTGGTCAGGGTGTAGGCGACGTGACCGGTGCCGGGGCGCACACCGCGCCAATCGGCGATGTTGACGATGTGCCCGGCCCGTCCACGTCCTACGTGAACGGCAAAGGCCTGGCTCAGGAAAAAGGGCGACTTGAGGTTGATGGCAAAGTGCCTGTCCCAGTTCGCCTCCGTCGTGTCATCCCACGTGCCGGGCTCGAAAATCGCCGCGCTGTTGACCAGGATGTCCACCTGGCCAAAGTGGGTCGCTGCGCGCTCGACGATGGACGGCGTCTGGCCGGGCTGGCTCAAATCGGCCTGGATCGCCAGCGCGTCGATGCCCAGCGCCTGGATCTGGCGCACGGTCGCCTGGGCGGGACCGGCGGATGAACCATAATGAACCACCACCCGCGCACCGTGCTCGGCCAGTGCCAGCGCCAACGCTTTTCCCAGGCGGACGGCGCCCCCGGTGACAATCGCGACTTTCCCGTCGATTTCTATTGTGGAATCACGCTCCTTTCAGGACGTGTCTAAACCCGCTGGAACGAACCTGCCTGTCGCCCGGCGAAGCATTTCGCGCGCCCGGCGAAGCACTTCGCGCCATATCGCTCCACCTACGGCGTTCGATGCTATGCGTTTACCCGCTGCTTGGGACAGCACGCTCCAGGCGTACCCAATACCTGTTCCTGAAGGGGGGCTCGAAAGACAATCCAAGCCGCTGGTAGACCTCCGGCGGGATGCCGATGTCGGCCAGGTAGAGCTCCCCTGGCACGCGTTGGAGCCCGATCTTGGGCAGGGCCAGCGTCAACGTACGCTCGGGGCGCACGACCACCCCTGGGGCGTCGCCCGTCGTGGCATCGAGCCCTGACGGGACGTCGAGGGAGAGCACGCGCGCGGCGTGTTGGTTGCACATATCAATGAGTTCGGCGGCCCCCCCACGGGGAGCCCCGCGCAGGCTGTACCCGATGAGCGCGTCCACGACGACCTGGGCCCGGCGAAGCATTTCGCGCGCCCGGCGAAGCATTTCGCGGGCCTGGGAAACGTGGACAGGCTGCACGCCCGCTGCCTGAAGGATGTGGAGTTGATTGCGCGCCGCCCCCTTCAGCAGCGGTTCTTCTCTATCTAACACCACCCAGACCTGGAAGTCGCGGTTGTGCAGGTGCCGCGCGCAGCAGAGGCCCCCGCCGCCGTTGCCGCCCGCTCCCGCCAGGATCACGACCTCTCCCCTGGCATCGCCGAGCAGATCCTTCACGTTCTGCGCCAGGTTCCGGCCCGCGTTCTCCATCATCTGCAGGATGCCCAGGCCAAACTCCTCGACTGCGATGCGGTCGACCTCGCGCATCTGCCCGGCGGTCACGGCCGGTATCCGGACCCCATCTTCCGTTTGCCACATCATCGTGTCTTTCCCTTCACCCTCAACCCTGGCCTACCCTCCAAGCCCGTGGCAGGCGGCGCCCAGGAGCGCGACCTTGGGGTTGAGGATGACGTGCACCGGCACCCGCGCCAGCAGGCCGGACATGCGTCCCTTGCGCCGAAACGCTTCCATGAACCGGTCCTGCTCCAGCGCGGGCAGGATGCGGGGCGGAATGCCACCGCCCAGGTAGACGCCGCCGGTGGCCAGTACCTTGAGCGCCAGGTTCCCCGCCTCTGCCCCCAGGATGGAGACGAAGGTGTCCAGCGTGGCGATGCACAGCTCGCACGGGCTCTCGTCATCGAGGCACGGGCTCTCGCCATCGAGCGCGACCTTGACGATCAGCGGGGTGAGGTCGTCGGCCGCGGCCAGTTCCTCCGCCAGCCAGTTCGGTTCCTCGGCGTAGCCGGTGTCCCTTAGAAAGGCGTAGATGTTGGGCAGTCCTATACCGGAGCAGACCCGCTCGCAACTGACGTGGTCGAAGCGGCGCTGGAGATGCCGCAGCAGTTCGACCTCCAGCGAATCCATCGGCGCGAAGCTGGCGTGGCCCCCCTCCGAGGCGTGGGGCCGGTAGCGTGACCCATCCCACGTGAGGAACGCCTCCCCCAGCCCGGTGCCCGGGGCGATGACGGCGATGCCCCCCCCAGGGGCGGGCTGGCCCTCGTTCAGGGTGTGGAGGTCAGTTGGCTCCAGGACTGGCACGCCGTTGGCGATGGCCTCCAGGTCGTTCAGCAACCGGACAGGCGACAGGTTCAGCGCCTCCTCAAGTTGTGTCTCTCGTATGACCCAGGGCAGATTGGTGACGGTGGCCTTACCACCCACGACGGGACCTGCCACGCCAAAGCTCGCCCGCTCGACCTTCAGATCCACCTGGGACAAGAACTGGCGCACGAGTGCCTCCAGGCTGGCGTGGTCGGCGCTGGGGAAGGTCGCCTCGACCAGCGGGGCTCGTGGGCCGGACTCGCTCGAGAAAATGGCCAGGCTGGTCTTGGTTCCACCGATGTCACCGGCAAGAAGCATCATTTTTCCCTCCTCTTTGTCTCACGGATGTTTGTTATCCGCCCCATCCAGCGTCATGAACAGGTTGTTCAGCGACTCTGCCAGCGTCGGGTGGGCAAAGGCGGCGTCCCGAATGGCAGTGTAGGGCAGCCGGCCCATCATCGCCACCTGCAAGACCGCCATGATCTCGCCCCCCTCGATGCCCAGGACGGCGGCGCCGAGGATCTGGCCACTGTCGGCGTCGACAATGGCCTTCATAAAGCCCCGGGGCTCGTCCACCTCCAACGCCCGGGCCACATAGTTCATCGGCAGCTTGGCGACGCGGACGTCGTGGCCCTGGGCCCGGGCCTCGCGCTCGCTCAGCCCGACGCGCCCCAGTTGTGGGTCGATGAAGACGGTGTACGGCACCAGCCTGCCGGTCGTCGTGGCGTCGCCGCCCTCCAACAGATTCGTGCGGATGATGCGAAAGTCGTCGTAGGAGATGTGGGTGAAGGCGGGGCCGCCTTTCACGTCGCCCAGCGCGTAGACCCCCGACACGCCGGTCTCTAGTCGCTCGTTCACCTGTATAAAGCCTCGTGCGTCCGTCTGTACGCCTCTCCCCGGCCGCCGGGCGGCTGCGGCCAGGTTGAGATGCTCGGTGTCCGGCACCCGGCCGGCGGCCGCCAACAGATGCGAGCCAGAGAGCGTGCGCTCTCCCTCCGGCGTGCGCACCGTCAACTGGACACCGCCCTTGGCGGCGCCCTCGGCGGCGCCGTCGGCGGCCTGTTCGACGCCCTGCGCGTGCGTGTCCAGCAGCACCTCGATGCCGTCCTCGCGCAGGATGTTTGCCACTTTCTCGGCCACGTCCGGGTCCTCCCGCGTGAGCAACTGCCCCCGTCGCTGGACAATCGTCACCTGGCTGCCGAAGCGACGGAACATCTGGCCGAACTCTAGCCCGACGTACCCGCCGCCCAGCACGAGCAGGTGCTCCGGCAGCAGGTCCAATTCCATGATCGACGTGGAATCCAGGATCGGCACACGATCCACTCCGGGTAGCGACGGCCTTCTGGGCCGGGCGCCGGTGTTGATAAAGATGCTATCGGCGGCCAGATGGCGGGTTTCACCGCTGTTCAACTGTACCTCCACCGAGTGCGGCCCGGTGAATCGGGCCGCGCCCATCAACAGGTCCAACCCCTCGGTGCTTTCGAGACGCCGCCGGCTGCCGCTGCGCCAGCTCTGGACGATATTTCGTTTGCGCTCCCGCACCCTGGCCATGTCGACAGTCACCGGGCCAGTGTGGACGCCATAGTCGGCCGCCCGTCGGGCCACGTAGGCCACCCGAGCGCTGGCGACCATCGTCTTGGTGGGTGCGCAGCCTTCGTTGATGCAGGTGCCACCCACGTGCTCCCGCTCGACGAGCGCGGTCTTCCAGCCGGCTAGCGCCAGCGCTCTGGAAAGCGGCACCCCGGCCTGTCCGGCGCCGATGACGATACCGTCGTAGCGCTCAGTTTGTTTCATGGCCTCGTCTCCTCTAATCTCATTCCCACGTGTGAACGGCTCTTGCGGCCTCCGTTTCGCATCTGGGGATGCTCCACTCCTCACTATGAGCGAACTTCTTACCTCATTCGTCGGTCATCCTCGCGCGCCAGGCGCGCACATCATCGCGCGCCAGGCGCGCAGCAGTTCGGCCACGCTCCACGCCTGGGCGATGCACCCCCGTGGTGTGAAGGGGGGATCACCGTCAAAGATCTCGCTGACGCTCCCCACGCCGTGATCCGCCAGGTGGCGGACGAGCGGCTGCAGGAAAGAGCGCGCCTGCTCGCGATCGCCGTAGACGCGCAGGTGGGCGCTGACAAAGGGGCCGATCAGCCAGGCCCACACGGTGCCCTGGTGATAGGCTGAGTCGCGCTGGCGCTGGTCGCCGCCATAGTGGCCGACGTAGGCGGGGTCCTCCGGCGCGAGGCTGCGCAGCCCGTGGGAGGTGAGCAGGTGGCGGGCGCAGACATCGACGACGGCGCGCTGCTGGCGGGCGTCGAGCGGGCTGTGGGGCAGCGAGACGGCAAGCAACTGGTTGGGCCGCAGCGCGGGATCGTCCCCGTCGGGACCGTCAATCACGTCGGTGCAATACCCCATCTCCTCGTTCCAGAAGCGGCCGAACCCCGCGCGCGCTTGCTCTGCCAGAGCACCGTAGCGGTCAGTTGGCTCGTCCAGGCGGTGCGCGAACTCGACCAAGCTACACAGCGCATTATACCACAGGGCGTTAATCTCCACCGGTTTGCCGATGCGCGGCGTCACGACCCAACCGCTCACCTTGGCGTCCATCCAGGTGAGTTGCACACCCGGCTCGCCCGCGTAGAGCAGGCCGTCGGCGGGGTCGACGTGGATGCCGTAGCGCGTGCCACGCACGTGCTGCTCGACGATCTCTTGCAGCACCGGAAACAGGTCACGCAGGAGCGCGTCGTCGCCGGTCGCGGCGTGGGTGGCGCGGATGGCCTCAAAGTACCACAGCGTGGCGTCGACGGTGTTGGTTTCGGGCGTCTCACCCGCGTCCGGGAAGCGGTTGGGCAGCATCCCCTGGTCGACGAAATGGGCAAAGGTGCGCAAGATCCGCGTGGCGACGTCGGGCCGGCCAGTGACGAGTGCCAGGCCCGGGAGGCTGATCATCGTGTCGCGGCCCCAGTCACCGAACCAGGGGGAGCCTGCGATCACCGAGCGCCCGTCGGGATCGCCGGGCAGCGCGCGGCGGACGATGAACTGATCGGCGGCCAGGACCAGGTGCTGTACGCAGACGGGCGCGTCGGTGTGCTCGCGTCCCTCGCGAACGCTGTCCTTTGATCCTTCGCCCAAGCTCAGGAGATTGCTTTGGGTCAGCAACTGCGCTTCGTATGCCTGCTGCTGTGCGTAGGCCGACGAGCCGTCCAGCTTCGGCGTCGCGTCGGTGCTGGCGACGATCGTGAGCGATTCGCCGGGCTCCGAATTCCTATTCGCGGGCTCCGAATTCCTATTCGCGGGATGCAACGTGGCGTCGACGTGGGTGGCGTAGAGGTTGTCGTCCAGCGCGTCCAGCCCGCGATAGGATTCCTGGCTCAGGAAGTAGTCCCGGTACCACGTGTGCTGGGGCTTCGCCTCGGCGCGGTCGCTCAGCAGATAGAAGGGCACCGCGCCCTCGAAGGCTGTGACTCGAAGGCCGTTGGGCGCTGGTTCGACGCGCATCTGCCAGCCGCCAGCGTGCGTGTTGGCGTGGTGATCCCGGTAGTTGACCAGGACCTTGACGCTCAGCGCTAGGGCTACGCTGCCCCGGCGCAGGTCGTAGCGGACGTAGGTCGTGTTGGCACCGTGCTGCATCCAGACGCGCTTCTCCAGGAGCGCGTCGGCACAGGCATAGGTCCACACCGGCGTGGTGCCCTCCAGGTGGAAGCGCGCCAGGTGATAGAAGCCGTGCGGTTCGACCTGTCCATCTGCCCAACGGTTGGCAAACAGGGGATAGATGCGGCCATCGTAAGTGGCGATCTCGTCCAGCTTGGTCACGAGCAACGTGCGACCCACCGGCGGTCGCAGCGCGGCGATGAGCAGACCGTGGTAGCGGCGCGTCAGGAGGCCCGCGATCGTGCCCGACGCGTAGCCGCCGATGCCATTGGTGACTAGCCATTCTCGTCCACTCGCTGCATGGATATCACCACATACCTCACGTCCAAAGTCAAACATCTGTCGTTCCCTCTGAGTCAATTTGTGGATTCAGTTGTGCATTTGCCCGCTTGACAGCCCCTTGCTATACTGTCTCCCGATCTGGGAGGTGCAACGTGCTTGTTCTGGCGATGACAGGCCTGCTGGTCGAAATCTGTTTTGTGGGGATGGCCCTCCTGCGCGACCTGCTCGAGAACATGGTTCCATTTCTCGCACTCTACGGCATGGCCTGTCTGGGTTATGGAACTGCCGTTTGCGCGCTCCTTCGTGGGTCAGATGGTAGAAGGACGCTTCCGCTTATTCTGGGCCTGGCCATTCTGTTCCGCGTGACCTTGCTGTTCATCACGCCGCCTACCCTTTCTACCGATGTCTATCGGTATATCTGGGATGGGCGCATGATGAACGCGGGCGTCAATCCATACGCCCACCCCGTCGACTCGCCGTTGCTCGATCGGTTCGATTCGCCCCAGCGTGCGCTGGTCAACCACAGTTGGATGGCATCCCCCTACCTGCCCGTGGCCCAGGCTTTCTTCGCGGCCGTCTACCGGCTGGCTCCTGATAGCCCGCTCTCCTTCCAGGTCGCCGCTGCCCTGCTTGACCTACTGACCGGGTTGTTGGTGATCGACCTGCTCCATTGCCTCGGTCTGCCTCGGACGTGGGCCTTGATCTACCTATGGAACCCGCTCGTCGTCGTCGAATTCGCCCACGGCGCACACCTGGATGCTCTGATGATCTGCCTGGTGATGGCGGCCTTCTGGTTGCTGATCGCTGCCCGCTCCGCGTTCCTCTCGGCGGTGGCGCTGGCGGCGGCTACGCTGACGAAAGGGCTGCCGGCACTGCTGCTGCCGGTACTGGCGCGGTGGTGGGGCTGGCGTCGTACCCTCGCCTACGCCGGGTTGGTCATCGCCGCCTGTCTTCCCTTTGCGCTGGGAGCAGGATGGGGACTGCTCGGGCCGCTTGACGGCGAAGGGCTGTTCGGCGCGCTCCGCATCTATACGGCATACTGGAACTTTTATAGCGGTCTGTATCATTGGCTGGAGGCCGGGCTATCCACCTGTTGGACATCAGGGACGGCGCCGTCCGAAGCCGCCGGCTGGGCGCCTATCCTCGTCGCCCGGCTGACTGTGCTGGTTGCCCTGTGCCTGGTGGTGATCGTCGTCTGGCGCAGAGGCCGGCGACGCGACAGCAATCTTGCGTTGCTGCGACTGGCGGCGGTCCCCCTTGCTGCCTACCTGTTGGTGGCGACGACCGTCCATCCCTGGTATGTCACGTTTGTCATCCCGTTGCTTCCTTTCCTTCCACCCCGAAGGGGAGAGGCCGCCAGGAGGCGTCGCTTGGTTGTCCCGTGGCTCTACTTTTCCGCCGTCGTGTCCCTCACCTATCTCACCTACCTCGATCCAGCCAACCCGCGCGAATCCGGTCTCGTCCGCCTCGTGGAATACGTTCCGCTCTACGTGCTCCTGATCTGGTCCGCATGGCCAGCCAGCGGCGGTGCTGATGGGCCTGGTGCAGACTGACGCCGACGGGCAAAGAAGCGCCGCGTGTGTGGCAGCGCTTCGGCTGGCAGCGTCGCCAGTTCGCCCTGCAGGCGGGCGAGGTCGGCGCTCGTGTCCACATCGTACCAGGGTGGCAGCAGGGCGACGCTCAACCCCATCGCCTGGGCTCGGGCCAGTGTCTGCACGGTCACCCGCTCGCTGCTCCATTCGATGTCCCGAAATAGCTCCGGACAGGCTTGCTTCAAGCCGATTAGATAGTACCCTCCATCCTCGCTTGGTCCCAGAACGACATCGGCGCCCGGATGTTGGTTATCCGCCGGATGTTTGCTATCCGCGTCCAGCCGGGCGAACGCCTGCCGCAGGTAGGCATCCGGGAGCGTCGGGCCGTCGGAGTTGAGCGCGATGGCCTGGGGATGGCCAGCAGCCAAGAGGCGACCCAGCACCTGGTTCAGACAGTCGCCGATGTCGACACCGGCGACGGGCAGCAAGATGGTGCCCGGCGGCCCGAAGCGCCGAAAGGTGCTGGTCGCCTCGGGCGGTGTGACGGCGATCGCCAGCCGGACGTCCTCCAGTCTGGCTCCCAACTGGATCGTGTCCCGTAGCATCGCCTCATAGAGCGCCGCTGCCTCCGCAGGTGTCAGGGGTGGACTGAGCCGCGTCTTGGTGCGACCCACGGCCGGCTGCTTGGCCATAATCACGAGCACCGGATCGCACATCGTGCACTTCCCACAAGCGTTTGTTATCCGCCGGATGTTTGCTATTCGCCTTCACTCAGCCACGAGCGTGGCGAAAGATCGTCCTCAGAATATAGTAGGTGGCCAGTGCTGTTCCTCGCACCGTGCCGCTGATCTTGGATCGTCCGCCCATCCGCGGGCGGTAGCGAACGGGTATCTCGACCACGTGCCATCCCCGTCGGGACGCCTTGACGATCATCTCCGTCGGCCAGCCGTAGCTCATCTCCTCCATCTCCAGCCCCAGCAGCAGTTCGCGATCGACCGCCCGGAAGGGGCTCAGGTCGGTGAGCGGCAGGCCGTACAGGCGGCGGATGAGCCACGCGGCCAACTGGTTGCCGAACCGCTGGTGCCACGGCATGGCTCCTGGCGCTATCTTCCCCGCCAGCCGGGAGCCGAGCACCATGTCCGCCCGCCCTCCCAGCATCGAGGCCAGCAGGTCAGGTATCTGGCTGGGGTCGTCCGCCCCGTCGGCATCGAGAAACAGCACGATGTCACCCGAGGCGGCGCGGACGCCGGCTGCGCAGGCACGGCCGTACCCCCGGCGGGGCTCGTGGACGACCCGCGCGCCCTCAGCCTGGGCGACTGCCACCGTGCCGTCGCTGGAACCGCTATCCACGACGAGGATCTCGTCGACCACATCGGCCGGGATGCCCGCCAGCACCTGGCCGATGCTTTCCTCCTCGTTCAGCGCCGGGATGATCACCGTGACGGACAAGACGCACGCTTCCCTCGGACTAGGCGGTGTTGGTGGCAGATCTGCGGTCGACAATCAGGGCGACGGTGGCCAGTGCGCTGACTGCCAACGTGATACCCAGACACACCCGGGTTTCAGGCTGGTGGAACAGGATGATCAGCGCGACGGCCATGGTGAGCAGGCCCCAGAAAAAGCCCACTCGCGCGATGAGGGTGGCCCACAGACCCCGGATTGATCCATCGAGGAGGGCCAGGGTGAGAAACGGTATCGACATTCCGTTGTATGCGATGGTCACCAGGTCTGTCTCGTACGTCCCGCCGGGCAGGCGCACGAAAAAATGGATGAGCGCGAGATGGCCCAGCATGACATAGGCAAATCGAAGCACGTGGCCTTTCAACCAAAAGCTCAGGCGCCGATTCGACGGTTGGCCCAGGTCCTCCTTCCGACCTCGTTCAAAGATCATGTCCATGATAATGAGCCCGACCAGAACTGCGCCGGCGATGGTTGTCACCGGGTGGGGCAGCAGTTCCAGCGCGGAGGGGATGATCAAGATGCTGGCCAGAAAGGCAAGTGCGTCGGAGATGAGCCGGCGGTTGAAGTAGGCCAGTCCCACGGCCAGGAAGGCCAGAGACTGGGCATAGTTGTGCCCCCAGTGAGGGTCGGATACGTATGCCTGGTACCATGGGAACACCCACAGATATAGCCACTGAGCTCCCATCAATAGCAGGGGGGTCCCTACGTTGACGTACTTTGTGACAATGGTCTTTGCCCAACGGTGCACGGGCTTTCCTCCTTTCTCTGACCGAGAAATCATGCCTCCCGCTGCTCGATCAATATCGCGCGCGCGGGCGCGCCGTCAGCCCCCACGATCTTTAGCGGCAGGCACACGAGCTGGTACGCGCCCGGTCCAATGCCGCTCAAGTCCAGGCCCTCGATCGCGACGACGCCGGCGTGCAGCAGCGCCCGGTGCGTTGGGATGACCGCATCGAACGGCGCGACCGAGAGATAGTCGACGCCGACGAGCCGGACGCCGCGCTCGATCAGCCAGCGCGCGCCGTCCTCGGTGATCGCGACGAAATCATTGTGAAACTCGCGCTTGCCGCGTGCCCACAGGTCAGAGTTGCGCGTGCGGAATAGCACTCGCTCGGTACCTGGCGGGATTGGCAGCGTCTCGAGCACGGCCGCCGAGAGCGCGTCGGCCTCGCGCGCGTCTACGATCCACGCCGGACCCACCAGCACGGTCAGGTCGAGGTCATCGACGCCGGAACCGCCGGGGACAAAGTGGGCAGGCGCGTCGACGTGTGTGCCGGTGTGCGCCCCCATGTCCAGGCGAGTGACTGTCGCCTCGTCGCCCCGATCCAGGTGATGAGGCTGGGTGATGCGAATCGGCGGATCGCCGGGCCAGACGACGAGTGATTCGGAGATGGGGAGAGATATGTCATAGATCCGCATGGCTTACTCCTCGCTGACGATCACGTAGACCTTGTTTCGCCCCTTTCGCACCTGGCGACAAAGCCGCCGCCAGAGAGTCGGATGCCGCAACGCCTCGACGGCTCAACTGAGCTCGCCGAAGTCCGAGCTCGGCGAAGTCTTGTTGCGGTGGTCAACGGCAGCGCCGGTTGTCGCACTGGGTGCTATCGCGTCAACCTACGGCCGCCTTCAGAGCTGCGTTCGCGTCCCTTTCAGCCCGGTAGATGTCAAAGAGCTGGGCCTGAAGCTCGGCAAACAGCCCCTCGACCTCGGAGTCGCCCATAGGAAAGTGCCTGTTCAGTTCCGACCGCATGGAAGAGAGCTCGTCGGTCACTTTTTGCATTTCGTCCAGCCCGTTCTGTCCCACGGCCATGAGCAACTCGTGCTTCTGGATCAGCAATCTCTTTATCCGCTTGAATGGTTCCACGGAACTCAGCGCAGACTCCGCTAGTTTGACCCACTGTGCAGCGATCGCCCGGTACAGGTCTGCCACGTCCTTGAGCTCCGGCCTCTCGATTACCGGGCTGGCCTCGTCGAGGAAATCGGCAACCATGTCGCGAAGCGAGCCGCCACCCGGTCCAATCGGGTGGGCGTTCTCGAATATGGACCTGAGTGTGCTAAAGAGCCCTTTCGGATGTTTGTTATCCGCCCTGTCCTCAAAGACCCGCAGCCAGCCTTTCTTGTTCTCGGCATCCGTGATGAGCCGGGCCCATTTCCTGATGGCGGGGAGCGAAAAGGACTCAGAAGGGCGGCTGAGGTGGTCCGCACAATCGCGAATACCCGCCAGGATCGCGTGCTCGACGTCGATCTCGGCGGGTGGGTCGATCGTCATCAACCGATTCCTGAAGGATGGGATCCTGGCCCGCGCCGCAGCGAACGCCCCGGTGGGGACTGTGAACGGTTTGGTCGAGCGGTCGTCGACGAGGACGACGTCTCTCTCCTCGTCGATGCCGTAGACGCCCACGACGTGACCCCAATGCCCGCTCCATGATTTGGGGAGCAGCATGTACGGGAGCCCCGCCAGGTCCACCCAGGCGATCGCGGGCCGGCCGTTTTCCAGCGCTTCTCTGAGGTGGGCAGCGGCGCTCTTCTTCCCACTTGTCTCTCTGACGGAGAGCGTCACGCCCATCCGATCGCACAGGTTCCGCATGAACTTGACAGGGTACTGCCAGTTGTTGCGGAACCCCAACACGAGCGCCTTGATCGCGGGTTCCTTGAACTCCCACAGGATGTAGCCGATCCCCAGCCCGCCGCCGACACCCAGCAGCATCGCCTCCGAGAACGGTTGCCCGGTGTGGGAGGCTGTCACCCCATGGTACGCCAGGATATTCTTCAAAGCAGCCGTCTCGGGGTGCTTTCCGCCGAGCGTCTCGTATCCATCTAGAATCATGGTCCCCCCAGGTCCACCCCCTCGTCGCGCAGCCTGGCCGCCACATCCTCGTAGGCCGGACGTGCCTTGACCAACGCGTGCATCGGCTTGCGTTCCTCGTCGGGACGGCCGACCGCCAGCACGCCGACCATCTTCCCCTGGTCGAAGTAGTACAAGGCAAAGCTCCCGCTCTCCAGCGTGCCCCGGGTCACGGTCCGATCCCAGGTGGTGAGATCACCCCACACCTCGAACGGGCTCCTCGACGTGGAATAGAATTCTCAGCGTTGGAGGTGATAGGGGACGTCGATAATCGTCCGTTCGAAGCCCAGGTGTTGCCGGCGATAGAGCAGCGCGGTCTTGATGAGCCAGGCCGTCTGGTTATGAAGCAAGCCGTGCCACCACCTGGCCGGGATAAACTCGGGCAAGACCACCGTGGCGAGTTGCCCGTCGTCGTGCTGTTGGTCGGTCTGATCTAAAAAGTCCAGCAATGGGCCGACGATGGACCGGTAAGGAGAGGGCAGAATGACCAACGGCACATCCGGCCACCGCCGTTCCCACTTTTCACGGACGCGCTCCCCTGCACCCGAATCCAATTCCACGTATACCGCGGTCACATCTGTGGAGATTGAGCGGGCGTAGGCTACGGCGTGAACCACGCCACGATGAACGGCAGAGATAGGGATCACCACCCGTGGAGACGGGAACGGGGGGATGGAGGGCGGCACTCCTTGCAGTGACAACTGCTGGGCAACTGCACGGTAGTGGGCGCGGACTTGCAGAAAGCCTGCCACCAGCGCTGGTATCAGTAAAACGGTGATCCAGGCTCCCTCGACGAACTTGCTGATGCCGATGACGACGACCACTACCCCGGTCGCCAGCGCGCCAATGCCATTGACGGTCGCCTTGAGCACCCACCCGCTGCCCCGCTCGCGCCACCAGTGGACTACCATCCCCCCCTGAGATAGCGTAAAGGCCATGAACACACCAATGGCGAACAAGGGGATCAGTGCGTGAGTGTCGGCGCCGAAGGTGACGATCAGCGCGCCGGTCGCCGCTGTCAACAGCAGGATGCCATTAGTGAACACCAGCCGATCCCCCAGGTTGGTCAACTGGCGGGGCAGGAAGCTGTCCTTTGCCAGGAGCGCCGCCACGCGCGGAAAGCCGGCAAAGCTGGTGTTGGCCGCCACCGCCAGGATGAGCAACGTGCTGGCCTGGATGACCAGGTAGACTGGTCCCTTGCCCAGTAGTTGCCGTGCCAGCGCGGAGAGAATCGTCTCCTGCGGGCCGGCGACCACGGCCAGGATCTGGGTCAGCCCGATGCTACCGACAAACAGCAGGATCATCAGCAGCGTCATAGCGATCAGGGTCCGCCCGGCGTTCCTCGCCTCGGGATGCCGGAAGGCCGGCACTCCGTTGCTGATGGCCTCGATCCCGGTCAGTGCCGTACAACCGGACGAGAAGGCACGCAGTATCAGGAACATCGTCAGGGACTGGGTGGCTGGCGGAGATGCTGCGTCCAGCGACCCTGGTCCATCGATCAAGAGACGAACCCCGCCGTAGGCCAGCATGGGCAGGTAGGTGAGCAGGAACAGGTAGACCGGCACGGCCATCAGCGTGCCCGTCTCACGCAGGCCCCGCAAGTTAGCCAGCGTGATGATGCATAGGATGAGGAGTGACAGGACAACGCGATGCGGCCACAGTGCGGGGAACGCCGAGGCGATAGCCTCCACGCCGGCAGTCAGGCTCACGGCGGCGGTCAGTAGGTAGCCGATCAGTAGCGCTGCTGCGGCGACCAGTCCCGGGAGCGTACCCAGGTTCTCGCGGGCCACGACGTATGATCCACCGCCGGAAGGGTAGCCGTGAATGGTCTGAAAGTAGGACAGGGCGACCATGGTCAGCAGTCCGGTGATCACGACGCCAATCGGCAGGGAGAGGGATAGCCCTGCGCTCCCGGCGATGACCAATCCAAGATAGATCTCCTGGTTGGCGTATGCAATGGACGAGAGCGCGTCTGGTGAAAACGCGGCCAGCGCTTGCAGTTTGCTCAGTCGCTGTTCTGCAAGCTGGTGGGTGGGCAGCGGGGTACCCAGCAACAGGTGCTTGACTCGGCCCATCATCTTGGCACCTCCTGGTTCGGATCTCCTCCCGGATGTTTGTTATCCGCCGGATGTTTGTTATCCGCCTGTTCTTCATTGCTCGCTCGGATGTTTTTTATCCGCCGGATGTTTGTTATCCGCGCTGCCAGTGTCTCGCCGCAGTAGGGACATACCTTCCAATCAGGTTGTACCCCGGTACCACAATGCGGGCAGCGCAGTGGTACCTTGGATCGAGACGATCCTGCCGGACGAGACAGCCACATCGCCGCCATGACCAGCCAGGCGATGTGCCCCAGAGGGATAGCGAGCATCAGCAATGCGATCGCCACACTTGCCAACAGACTCCAGGGGTTCTCGAAGCGCGTTCTGTCCCACATCCAGTACGTTGGGGGCCCCATCCATTCCCCTCCCGGGCCAAATAGGAAGGCCAGGATCACGAGAACGGCGGTGATCGCCACGATGACGGCCGAGGTGAGAACCAGCCTCCTCAATCCTCTGCGCGTTCTTTTCTCCCTGACGTTGGCTTGGGACGGTGTTGTTCGATACTCTACCCCATGCCGTAGCGCTCCAGGGCCTCGTCCAAGATCACGTTGACCAGTTCGGCGTGGCTGATGCCATCCGCTTCGGCTTCGATCACCAGGTCGCTGATGCCCGGCGATAGCCCAGGCAACGGGTTGATCTCCAGGATGTACGGAGTGTCGCCGTCGGCCTCGTCCAGCCGGAAATCCACCCGCGCCACGTCCAGGCAGCCGATGACGCGGAACGTCGCCGCCGCCAGCCAATCTAGCTCCTCCACCTGGTCCGCACTCAATCGAGCTGGACAGATATAGTTCAATTTGTCGGCCAGGTCGACCTTGGCGCGGTAGGTGTAGACCCCGCCCTCGTCCTGAGCATAGTCGCCGAGTTCGATCTCCAGCGGCTGGAGAAAGCGCAGGCCGCGCTGGACGCGCGGCGCCTCCTCGTCCTCCGGTACCCGCCATGCCACGGGAGGCATGAGGTTGCCCACCATGCCCACCGTGATATCCCGGCCGGAGATGAAGCGTTCCACCAGCACCGGTTCGCCGTATGCCTCGAAGAGTCGCTTGAGCTGGGCTCTCAACCTGGGCTCGTCGTGGACGATGGACTCGGCACTGATCCCCATCCCGGTGCCCTGGCGGCTGGGCTTGACGAACAGGGGAAACGTCAGGGACTCGTCCAGCGGCTCGTCCGGGCGTTCAAAGACCTGAAAGGACGGCGTCGGCAGGCCGTGGAACGTGAGCACGCGCTTGGTCATCGGCTTATCGAGCGCCAGCGCCAGCGTCAGCACCTTGGAGCCGGTGTACGGGATGCAGAGCATCTCGAGGATGGCGGGCACGTGCGCCTCGCGGCTGTCGCCAAAGTGACCCTCGCAGATGTTGAAACAGATGTCCGGCCGCACCTCTCGAAGTCGGTCGTACAGGCTCGTGTCCCCCTCCAAGAAGGTCACCCGGTGTCCCCGTCTCCGTATTGCGTCCGAGATGGCCTCAATCGTGTGTTCCGAATCCAGGTCGGCCCAGTAGTCGTCCGGCGTACCTGGTTGGATGGGAGCGTTCTTCTTCAGATTGGCCAGCAGGGCCACGTGGTAAGGGTCCATGATCACTTGTTCTCCTCTTTTGTCTCTATTTGAAGTTGAGCTCAGTTACTGCCAGATCGGATGCTTTTGCCTGCCCCCCGTTTACCCCTGGCAGGCGTGTCAGCGACCCAGGTGGTAGGGCACGTTGATGATCACGCGGTCGTTGCCGGTTGTTCTCCGCCGATAGGTGAGCACAGCCTTGATGAGCAGCGCCGTCTGGTTATGGAGCAGGTGATGCCACCACCGGGCGGGTATGAACTCGGGCAACACGACCACCGCTGGCCCTCGTTCCGGCTCGCGTTGGTCCACTGTGTCCAGGTAGGCCAGCAATGGCCCGATGGTCGAACGATAGGGGGACTCGAGCACCATCAGCGGTATGCCGTGGCCCCAGACCGGCCACTTCTCACGCACGCGGGCGGTGACTTCTGGCTCCACGTCAACAATTGCCGCCGTCACGTCCCGCGACAGAGAGCGAGCAAAGCGCAAGGCGGCGAGTGTTCCGCGATGCATGCCGGAGACGGGTACCACTACTTTGTGTCCACTTCGTGAGGTCGGCCCCCGGATGTTGTCGACCGCTGCCGGGCCGTCTGCGGCCCGCGTCGGCGTTATCCGCGTCCACTTCTCCGGAATCAGCCCCTCGAGCGACAGTTGCGTTGCCACGGTGACATAGTGGCGGTTGATGATGCGAAACATCCAGACGAAAGTGGGGATCAGCAGGATGACGATCCAGGCTCCACGGATGAACTTAAAGGTGACGATGATCGTGAGCACGACCCCGGTCACCGCCGCGCCCAGCCCATTGACGGTTGCCTTCCATCGCCAGCCCGGCCCGCTCTCCTTGCGCCAATGGCGGACCATCCCTGCCTGCGACAGTGTGAAGGAGAGAAAAACACCCACTGCGTACAGCGGGATGAGCCCGTGGGTCTGCCCGCCGAACGCAACGACCAGGCCCGCAGCAAGCAAGGCCAGGACGACGATGCCGTTGGCAAAGACCAACCGGTCGCCGAGGTTCGTCAGTTGGTGGGGCAGGTAGCGGGTGCGGGCCAGGATGGCAGCCAGGCGAGGGAAACCGGCGAAGGAAGTGTTTGCGGCCAGTATCAATATAAGCGCCGTGGCGGCCTGCATGCCTCCGTAAAGCAGCCCACTCCCAAAGACTTGCCTGCCGATCTGCGATATGACGGTCTCGTCTTCAGCGGGGACCACGCCCAGCACGCGGGCCAGGAGGGTGATGCCCAGGAACATCGTCGCCAGGAGGGTGGCCATCGCGATCAGCGTCTTGCCGGCGTTGTCCGCCTCCGGCCTCTGGAAGGCGGGGACGCCGTTGCTGATGGCCTCAACGCCGGTCAACGCGGCGCAGCCGGCGGCGAAGGCGCGCAGGATCAGAAGCAGCGTCAGTGGCTGCACGCCGGTCCCCGTGGGGGGCGTCGTCTGAACCGGAACGGTGCCGAGGGTTCCGGCCATCACTCGAATAAACCCGACGGCGATGAGCAACAGGGTGACCAACACAAAGCCGTACGTGGGGACGGCAAAGAGCGTGCCGGACTCTCGTACACCGCGCAGGTTGGCCCAGGCGATGAGTGCGACCGCCAGCAGGGACAGCATCACGCGGAGCGGGAGCAAGGCCGGAAAAGCCGAGGTGATTGCGGCCACGCCGGCTGTGATGCTGACCGCCACCGTCAACACATAGTCGATCAGAAGAGCTGCCGCTGCGACCAGGCCGGGCCAGGCGCCCAGATTGTCGTAGGCCACGATGTAGGCCCCGCCTCCCGAGGGATAGCCGTGAACGGTCTGGTAATACGAGGTGGCGACGACGACGAGCAGCCCGACGATGGCCAGCGCGATGGGTAATGATGACCCCAGCGCCGCTGATCCGGCCACGACCAGCACCAGCAGGATCTCTTCCGTGGCGTAGGCCACCGACGATAGTGCGTCCGACGCGAAGATGGCCAGCGCCTTGACCTTTGTCAGGCGTTGATGCTTCTCCTCGGCGGTGGGTAGAGGACTGCCGAAGAGCAAGGTACGAATCGCAATGAGCATGAAGCCTCTCTACTGGCTGAGAGCAACTCTGCCGCGCGCTGCTCTATCGCCACAGGCTGATGCCCCACTGGATCAGCGCCAGTTGCGAGAGCCCGATCCAGATCAGCAGCAGCGTCACCCCCCAGGCGATCACCCGTATGGGTTGGTCCACGTTCTGACGCAGTGCGTGCACCCGCTCCTGAAGTCGCTGCACGACGTCTGTCTGGCTGCCGAGGACTAGATTGGCGCTGCCTACGTCCTTGCCAATCTCGAGGATGTGGTCCCCCATCTGTGTGATGCCGCCCTGCACGCTCTGCAAGCTGGCGCCCGTTTGACGCAAGCCATCGCCCATCTGGCGCAGGCCGTCCGGCACCGGCTCCAGGTCCTCGCCGGCGGCCGAAATGGCCTGATCCAGCGGGACGTCGGGGTCATAGTCTCCTATGCCCAATTGGCTCAGCCCGCGCATCGTGCGATCGATCACGCCCGCCGTCTCCGCCATCACCTCCAGAGCTTCCCGCGTGGATGCGATGCTCCCGGCCAGGTCGTCTTCGGCCAGGTCCGCCATCCCGTCCAATGTCGGGCGGGTGCTGGACAGTGTCTCCCCTACGCCGAGCGTGGTCGCGTGGAGCGCCTCCACGGCGGTCACTGCGTCGTCCAGCGTCGTCGAGGCCACGTCCAGCGAGCGTTCCACGTTGTCCAACGTGTCCGCCAGCAAGCCCATCGCGTCGTCGGCCGCCGCCGCCACACGGTCGGCCGCACGCCAGACGTACAGGACGCCCAGCGCACACAGCAGGATGCCGAGAGCCCCGGCGAGGGCCAGCAGGATACCCAGAATACGCTTGATCATGGTGTTCTTCCTCCTTTTGCAGTGCAGGGACAAGATCATTCTAGCATAGAAAACAGACCCAAGCCGACGGTTCTGGTTAGGACTGCGGTCGAGCTTGGTTGAAGAACGTTGGAATTGGGTTGGACCAGGGACCCTCACTCCTCCAGTGCTGCCCGCCGGGCCACATATTCGCGCACGGCCATCACCAGCGTGGCGTGGCTCCAGGTGAGCGGGCTGACCGACAGCGGCGCGTTGGTGTAGGGGTGCACCTGCTCGGCCATGACGCCGCTGGGCTGCGCGTGGGCCGCGGCCCAGTCCAGGATCTCGAGAGCCGGTTGCAGGTCGTCCACCGTCTGTGCCGTCGCGATGTGCCATTGGGCCAGCCACAGTGTGCAGATGAACCACGGGTTGCCAGGCACGTTCGCGATGTCCTGGCTGACCTGGTAGTAGGTGTCGTTCTCATAGCGGGCCACGCCGCCCACGCCGGTCTTGACCCACAGCCGGTCGTGCACGGTCTGCATCGTCGCCACGATCCGGGGATCATCGGGGGCGAACATGCCAAAGTACCACAGGCCAATGAGCGAGGCGTCCACTGTCGGGTCCACGTCCCACCCGCCGTCCGTTCGCTGGTTGATCATGCGCGAGAAGCAGCCCGCGTCCGGGGACCACACGTGCGCCTCGGCCCCGGCCCGGATCTCGGCGGCAGCGCTGCGATACGTGTCGGCCAGGTCGCGCTCGCCAAAGGCGGCGGCGAAGTTGGCGGCGGCCTGCAAGCCCCCCCAGGTCGCGCCGACCGTCCAGGCCAGCACGCCCCGTCGCTCCTCCCACAAGTCCCACGAGGGCAGCGGCAGGCCGCTGGCCCCGTCTCGATAGTCGACCAACCAGTTGGCCGCGCGGATGACCAGGCCGCGGTAGTGGGGCTTGATGAACTCGACATCGCGGAAGCGCTGGAAGTGACGCCATAGCGCCCATAGCACAAGCGCGGTCTCGTCCTCCTGAATCGGCAGCTCCTTGCGTCCGTCCACGTACCAACTGTGCCACGACGAGGCCAGCGATCCGTCGGGGTTGTATTTGTGGAGCAGGTACCCTTCGTCGGTGATGGCGTGGTGGCAGAAGTCGAAGAAGCGCCGGGGCACCTGCGAGTAGCCCGCGTCGACCAGCGCCGCAGCCACGAGCGCGCCGTCGCGCGGCCACACGTAGGAGTAGGTATCCCGGCCGTAGTGCGCGATGTCGAAATCGTTGGCGGCGACGATCGCCCCGCCGTTGTCAATCTGGGTGCGCAGGACGAGCATGCTGCGCCGGTACAGGCTACAGACCAGGTGGGGCAGGTCGCCGAAATCCTCGTCCTCTTTCGTGACCCACAAGCGCCAGTAATCGCGCGTGCGGTCGAGGAACGTCTGCGGTCCTCTCTGGCGCACGGCGCGGTTGATGCGCGTGACCTGTTTAAAGTCGTCGCCCACCGCGATCCAATACCAACCCGTCGCCTCGCCGCGCCCGGGGACGTCGAGGTGCAGCGCCACCACGGAGTCGACACTACCCTGGGCGACGGCGTTGCCGGACAGGTGGCCATCCTCCGCGTCGCGCCAGGTGCCCTCCTTGCCCTGCGCTTCCTTTGTGCCGACCGCCCACTGGTCCACGCCGAGCGTCCAGCCAGCGGGCCCCTTCTTTGCCGTGTTGGCCATGAACCAGCGCTTGCGCTTGTAGTGAAATACGGCGCGGCGCTCCGGCTCGTAATAGGCCGAGTCGCCCACCTCGTGGCCGCTGATGTGAAAATCGTGGGCGAAAAAGAGGCGTACCGCTCGCTCATCCTCGTCCATATTCTCGACGGTGATCTGACGCAGGTAGAGATCCTCGTGAAAGTCGACTGTGTCCTGGCAGACCAGCCTCAAGTTCAGCGCCGGATTGTACAGCGTGACCTGGGTGACGAGCGTGTCGTGTTCATAGGCCAGCGTGCGCGACCAGCCGTCGTCGTTCACCCAGGTGAAGCGCCCGTCCACCCAGACGCCAAAGCGGCAGGGATGGCCGTCGGTGTGATTCTCCTGGCCAACGTACGGCCAATAGATATCGCGCAACTGATATGCCTGGTCAAAGTTGACCAGGAGCGAGCCGTTACCGATGGGAATGTCGCGGGGCATGTTCACCTCCTAGACACACGCCATGCCGCTCCGCATACTCCCGAAATCGGGCTATTAACTCCTTCGCCCGTCCCTCGGACTCTTCAGGCGGGAGGCGGTCGCAGTCGTAGCCCAGCTCGATGCGCAGCACGTCCGCCGCTGCGGGGCAAAAGACGGCGGTGCCGTCAGGCTCGATGCGCTCGATGCCGTCGAAGCGATGCGACCGTTCGTTGATGTCGATGGCCTCTTCCAGCGTGAGCCCGTCGATGGGCGCGGGTCGCACGCCGCCGTCGCCGACGATGACAGGATACCCACCCGGTAGCCCGTTCGGCGCGGGTTCGTGCAGCAGCGCTCCGCTGTTCGAGAGGAGCGCTCGGACCAGTCGCACGGTCGATCCGGCGGTGAGAAAGTGGCTCGCCGGGCCAGCCGTCCGGCGGTAGGGGGCCACCAGCAACTCGGCAGCGCCGACTGCCTCCGTCACGTCCTGCCCTCGGATGTCTGTCATCCGCCGGATGTTTGCTATCCGCCCGTGCTCGATGCGCAGGAAGTAGGGCGGCATGCGGTCCACTTTCGAGCGGACAACGGCTGGCCCTAACGCGTGGTGGGCCACCATCAGCACGCGCACCGCTTCGAGCGGCGTGCCCAGTCGCTCGGCGGCGAGCAACTGCACCTTGGGCACGAACTGGGCGATGTTGCCCAGCCCACACGTCGGCGCCAGGCCGAGACGGCCGAGCACGCAGTTGACCACGTCGGGGAACGGGGCCGTGAGCGTCACCCCGCGATAATCGGCGTTGCGCAGTGCCTGCATCAGCTTCAGCGTCAACGTCAGATGGATGGGCAGCCACACGCCGAACCCCGCGCTGTAGATGGCGGCGCGCTGTTCGGGCGGTAGGAGCGAGGGCAGCCACCAGGTCTGCATCGTCGCGGTGCTGACGATCACGTCGGGCGCTTCCCGGTGCACCGTTTCGGCCACAGACTCGCGATTGTCGAGGTCGAGCGGGACGAAGGAAATGAACGGTGCGCAGCCCTGCGCCATCGCGCCCAGGCGGGCCAGGTTGCAGCGGGCGGTGCCACGTTCTACGTTCCGGCTGCCGACGACGATTCGGCCCAGCCCCTCCTCTCGCGCCAGGAGTTCGAGCACGACGCTGCCCAGGTCGCCGAGGCCGATGAGCATGATGGTGGGTTGTGGGTTCAGATTCGCCTCCCAAAGCTGAGACAAGGTGACAAGGAGACACGGTGACAAGGGGACAGGACAGCGAGCGGCTAGAGCGCCCCCGGTCGCAGTTCAGCTATTCTGGTCGCCAGTTTCTTCAGGCGGTCGCGTCGCCGGCAGTATGCGATGAGCTCTCGCGCCTTCTTCCCCTCGCCGGGCAGAGCGTCAAAGTCGATGTCCAGGTCGAAGCAGAGATCCTGGATCTCCTCCAGATCGAACTTTTCCTCCAGCGTTCGGCGCAGCGCTGCAGGATCGACAGTCGATTGCAGGGCGATCTTTGCTGCATTGATGTAGGTCGAGATGTCAAATCGGGACTTGGGGATGTAGTCTATCACGTGATGGTGCTTGAAAGCATCGCGCACGAACCAGGTGCTGCCGCGTCCACTGACGACGATACACGGTGTGCCTGGATGGCACTGCGAAATGTGCGCCAGCAGCCGCTCTCCACCCAGGATGGGCTCCGATGTGCCCAGCTCTAGATCCAGGATCACCAGGTCAAATGCACGCGTCTCCAGCGCCTGACGCCCCTCCTCGTAGCCAGCGATGACGGTCACGTCGTACCCTTCATCCTCCAGGGGTTCTCTCAGGATCGTTTGCCACCATTCGTCGTCTTCCACGATCAAGATCGCCCGTCTGTCGTTCATAGCAGGCTCTCCTCTCCTAACGGGAGACCGCGTCCGCGCGTGCTGCGCGGCACGGTCTCAGCCGTTGCCTGCACAAGGTGCGCCACGCTCAGGGATCTTTGCTGGCTCTGCCAGCGCGTCTGACACCAGCGCGACGAATTCGGCCACGTCAAACGTCGTCTTGTCGAGAAACGCGACGGGATGGAATTTCCTGACGCTTTTCTTTGCCACGGTCCAGGTCTTGGAGCCACTGACGACGATGGCCAACGACCTGTGTCCCAGCGCGGCCATCCGATCCAGCACGCGCACGCCATCCCGGTTGCCGGAGACGTTGGTCAGGTTGACGTCGATCACCACCAGGTCAAAGACTTGTTGGTTCAGTGCAGCGACCGCCTCGTCAAAACTGCTGCTCGTCTTTACCTGGTATCCCCGATCCTCCAGGACTTCGCGGAAGATGTCCTCGCGCCATCGTTCTTGGTCTTCGACCACCAGGATGTGATACTGCCTGGCCATACTACCTCCTTTCGCGCTCGCCCTTTGAACCTGTTTCCCCCACATGGGAGATAACAGGCGTCACGCTCTCACCCCTCGCTTATCGGCAATGTGACTGTGAACACACATCCTCTGCTCTCTTCGCTCTCCACCGCGATGTCTCCGCCCAGGCGGCGCAAGAACGTCCGGGACCACCACAGCCCATACCCCATACCGCCCGGCTTAGTCGTCGTGCCCATGCGGAAGAGTCTATCTCGGATCTGGGGTGGGATGCCAGGGCCGGTGTCCTGAACCGTCACGACGACCGTGTGGCCGTCCATCTTTTGGCTGCGTACCAACAGGGAACCGCCGTCGTCGGCCATCGCATCCAGCGCGTTTTTCATCAGGTTGCGAAAGACTTCGTCCAACTGGCGAGTCGCCAGGACCGGTGGGAGATCTTCTCCATACTCGATCTCCACGCTGATGCCGACTGGCGCGGTCAGGTCGGCCCAGGCGGCGGCGATGGACGCATTCACGTCTATGGGCTGAAACGGGACCGATTGGAAAGGTCGCTCGATCTGTCGGGCCACCTCCAGCGTGCGGTTGGCGCTCGCTCGAATTCGCTGGAGTTTCTCCCTCAAGTACTCCTCGTCCAATTCGCCCCGGTCCAACTTCATCTCAACCTGTTGTGTGAGCGGCCGGATCGCGCCCGCGGCGTTGTTGATGCGGTGGACCATGTTGCCAGCGACGTCGGCCATGGCAGCCAGACGTTCCGCCTCTATCTGCTGCTCCTGGTAGACGCGCATGGCCTGCAAATAGCGTGTGTTCTGGATCGCAATAGCGCTCTGCGAGCTAAAGATCTCCAGTACCCGCTCGTCGTCTGGCGTAAAGTCGCTGCCATCTCGCTTGTCCGATACCTGCAGCACCCCTATGGACTTTCCGCCCACGCGCAGTATAGACAGCAGCGTCGAGCGCAATCCCATACGCTGGGCCAGCTTTTCCAGCCCCAGTGCCCGCACCAGCGGGTCACCGACCACATCGTTGATCACCAACGGCCCGCCGCTCCCCCACGTGGCCCAGGCCGGGCTGTCTTTGCTGAGCGGGATTTGATAATCGCGGACGATGTCGAGAGGTACGCCAAGGGCTGGTTCCTGGCAGATCAACTCCTCGCGCTCCGGGTCGAACAGCAGGATCGCGCCGCTCTCTGCCTCCAGCAGCTTGGCCGCGTGCTCGGCCAGTGGTCCATAGACGTCCTGCAGATCGGCCCCGATCGTCACCTTGCTCAGCTCCAGCGCCAACTGCTGCAGGCGCGACAGCTCGCTGAGCCGCTTTTCCAGTGCCTGGCCGTGTTCTGCCACCTGGTCCCGCGATTCCCGCAGATTCTGATACAGCCGGGCGTGTTCGATCGCGATCGCGGCCTGGTTGGCCAGCGCCCGCAGCGAATCCAGGTTGGTCTCCGAAAGCTGGCTCTTGGCGCTGCCAGCGAACAGGTTGCCCACCAGCCGCCCCTTGGCTCGCAAGGGGATGGTCGCCAGTGTTTTGATGCCAGCGGCTGTCTGGATGGTGTCGGCCATCTCTGGCACCACCCAGGGGCGGAACAGATCGTACAGGTCGTGGGTGACCGCGATCTCTTCGGCTTCCGCGGTGCGCACGGCCAAGTTCTCCGTCTGATCCATGGTGACGTACGTGTTCAGGACTCGCAGGCCGACCTGCTGCTCAAACGCCTCGACCAGGACGGGGTCGGCGGCGATGGCTCGCACGGGCAGCGCCTGGTTTCTCTCGTCATATTCGGCCAGCATGGCCGCGCGATAGTCCAGCACCGAGACCACGCTGTCCACGATCTGGTTCAACACCTCCTGCAAATCCAACGAGGAGAGGAGCGCGCCGGTCGTCTCCTGTAAGGCCCGGATCTCGTTGTAGGCCCGGGTTGTGTGGGCCAGTTGCATCTCGGTCTGGCGATGCAGGCGGTGGGTCTCTTCGAACAGTTGCGCGTTCTCGACGGATACCGCGGCCGACGCGGCTAATGGACGCAGCAGTGCCAGATCGTCGTCGGTAAAGCCGGCCCCCGGTTTGTTCAATGCCTCGACCACGCCGATCACGCGTCCCTTGATCATCAGTGGCACACACAGGACCGACTCGGTGACCAATCCCGTGATCTCGTCAAAGACGAGACTGAAGCGTGGATCGGACTGGGCCTCGTGGACCAGGAGCGGCTCACCGTGTTCAGCCACCCACCCGGCGATCCCCTGGCCGGGGGCCAGCCGCACACCGACCAGCGTCTCTGCCCACTCACCTGTCCCTGCGCGAAACACCAGTTCGCCGCTCTGTTCGTCCAATAGAAAGAAGGAAGCCTCGTTCACGTCCAGGACGCGGCACGCCTCCCGCAGTATCACGTCCAACAGATCGTCTGGATCGAGAGTGGCGGCCAGCGCCTGTCCCACTTCGTACAGCGCGGTGAGTTGACGCACCTGTCGTTCCAGCGCTTGATTGGAGATCTGTAGTTGCTCGTTCAGTGAGTCTCGTTCGCGGCGCAAGCGCCCTTCGGTGAGGGCGCGTTCGGCCACCTCTACTATCTCTTCCAGGGCAAAGGGCTTGGTGATGTAATCCTTGACGCCCATTCGCAACGCCTGAACGGCCATCTCTTCCGACCCCCAGGCGGTCAGTATCACCACAGGCGTATGCATCTGGCGGTCATGCAACCGGTGAAGAAGCTGCATGCCGCTCATCCTGGGTAGGAGCAGGTCCAAAAGGATCAAATCTGGCTGTTCCCGCAGCGCCAGGTTCAGGCCTTCGATGCCATCGTGGGCGACGATTGTCTGATAGTCGCTCTGTTGCATCAAGATGACCATGAGCTGGGCAAGGTCGCGGTCATCTTCTACAATCAGGATCTTTTCACCGGCCATAGAACTGCCCTCCTGAAGTCAAACGTGAGGCATGGATGGCCCAGGGATCTGACCCACGGCGCTTCGTCTGCCGGGTCATCCCACCATGCTATTATAAGCCGAATTCACAAGGGGGGCAAAAGATGCAGGAGGCAAGATGCAGGAGGCAAGATGCAGGAGGCAAGATGCAGGAGGCAAGATGCAGGATGCAGGATGCGAAATTGGCGCCTGTGGTATTGGCGTTCTCTTGTCTCTTGCCTCCTGCTCCTTGCATCTTGCTTTCTTTGTCCTACGCCCGCGCCCGCGCCAGCGCGCGTCGAGTTGAGGCCTTCTCCCAGGCGACGAGGAGCGGCACGGCGATAAAGATGGCCGAGTAGGTCTCGCTGACCATGCCGACGAGCATCGTGGCGATGAACGGCTTGATCGTCTCACCGCCGAAGAGAATGATGGCGACCATCACAAACATAGCGTTGAGCTGCGTCGCCAGCGAGCGGTGGATGGTCTCGAGGATGGAGCGGTTGACGACCATCTCGTAAGACTCGGTCTTGTGCCTGGGGATGTTCTCACGGATACGATCAAAGACGACGATCACGTCCTGCACGGAGAAGCCAATCACGGTCAAGATGGCGGTGAGGAAGAGCGCGTCCACCTCCCAGCCAGCGAGGACGCCCATCAGCGCGTAGAAGCCGAAGGCGATGAGCAGGTTGTGAAGCATCCCGACGATGGTGCACACGCCGTAGCGGAAGGCGTTGGGCACGCGCCGGAAGGAGAACCACATGAACACAACGATGACGAGCGCGGCGACGAGTATGGCCAGACCGGCCGCACGGGTTACCTCGCCACCGACCGTCGGTTCCACCGTGTCGAACGTCAGCGCGTCGCGGTCGATTCTCCCGATCTGTTCTTCCAGCGCGGTCAATAGGCTGCCCACCTCGTTGGCCGTGACCTCGCGCGTTCGCACCTGCCAGGTGTGCTCTTCTGGCGCTCCCAGCGGCTGGACGATGGCGCCTTCTATCCCATAGTCGGCAAAGACCGTGCGGAGGTCGTCCTCACCGACGACCTGGTCAAACTTGAGCACAAAGATGCTCCCGCCTGTGAAATCAATGCCGATCCGCATGGGCTGGCCAAACTGTCCGACCGAGACGACCATCACGGCGATACTCAACGCAATCAGGATAGCCGAAAAGAGAAAATACCAGCGTCGTTTCTCGACGATGTTGAACATGGTTACACCCCCAGCAACCACTTGCGCTCGGCGAGCCACTCGTCGGCCGAGACAGCGGTCTGGCGCACGAAGGTGCGCGTGGCGAACACAGCCGTGAAGACGTTGACGACTGTGCCGATGGCCAGCGTGATGGCGAAGCCTTTCACAATGCTGGCCCCAAAGTTGGTGCCGAAGAAGAACAGGATGGCGCAGATGATGAGCGTCGAAAGCTGCCCATCACGGATGGAGGGCCAGGCGCGGCTGAAGCCAATCTCAATGGCGGTCCTCAGGCCCCGCCCACGCCGGAGTTCTTCCTTCATGCGCTCAAAAATGAGGATGTTGGCATCCACCGCCATGCCTGCCGAGAGGATAAAGCCGGCGATGCCAGGCAGCGTGAGCGTGATCGGTGCCAGCTTGTAGAGCGCGATGTTGAGCAGCACGTAGATGATGAGCGCGGCGTCGGCCAGAGCGCCCGGCAGGCGATAGTAGACCAGCATAAAGATCAGCACGATGACCAACCCGACCGTCCCGGCGCGGACGGATTTCTGCACCGATTCGGCGCCGAGTGTAGCGCCGACGCGATTGAAACTCTCCACGCGCAGCGGGATGGGCAGCGCGCCATAGCGCAGTTGGATTGCCAGTTGGCGGGCCGCGTCGAAGGTAAATTTGCCAGAGATGGAGGCCTGGCCACTGGGGATGGGCTCTCTCACCGTCGGGCAGGAGATGACGGTCTTGTCCAGCACGATGCAGAGGTACTGCCCCACGTTGGCGGTGGTATAGTCCTTAAAGGTCTCGGCGGCGTCAGGATTCAATTCAAAGGGGATGATATACTCGCCCTGCTCGGTGCGGTCGAGGCCCACGTTCTTGAGGCCCGCCCCGGTCAGGATAGTGTCGTATATCACCGGGCCAGGCGAGGGTGGTGGAGCGGCTGGCGCGACCACGCTCTCGGCGGTAGGGCTGAGTTCCGCCGTCGGCGTGATGGTGACTCTCTCTATGACGTCGCCGATGGCGATGGACTGCACGACGTCCATGCCTGCGGTCACCTGGCCGAAGACGGTGTATGCGCCGTCCAGTTGAGGGGTCGGGGCCAGCGTGATGTAGAACTGGCTGCCGCTGGATGCGCGGGTGGGGTTCACCTCGTCCCCCTGCCGGGCCATGGCGATCGCGCCCTCGACGTGGGGCAACTCGATCTCCGCCGGCACGGTGTAGCCCGGCCCACCGGTGCCGGTCCCTGTCGGGTCACCCCCCTGGATGACGAAACCAGGCTCCACGCGGTGGAAGGTCAGACCGTCGTAAAAGCCCTGCTCGGCCAGAAAGCTAAAGTTGTTGACGGTCCGCGGGGCGGCGTCCGCGTCAAGTTGGACGACGATGTCGCCCTTGGCCGTCGAGATGGTGGCGGTGTAGGGCCTGGCGACGTCGATCAGCATCTCTGGAGGCCCGCTGTACATGTCGTTGCGGTCGGCAGGATTCTCCGGCATTGAGGGGGGCTCTGTAGGCTCGGGGGCCACCACTTCCGGCTCCGCCGTGGCGCTGATAGAGGCAGTGGAAGTCACTGTTGTCTCAGATGGTGTGACGCTCGGCCCACCCAGGCTCGTCGTGATGATGGTGCCGGGCATCAGGGGGATAGGCCCGGCGTCGACGAACTCTAGCAGCGCGGTGCCCTTGATCGTCTCCACTGCCTGCTCCGGATTCTCGATACCGGGCAACTCGACGATGATGCGGCGTTCACCCTGCGCCTGCACGACCGGCTCGGTCAGCCCCAGGCTGTTGACGCGGTTCTCGACGATGCGCCGGGCGGTCTCCATCGATGCGGCGTCCAATTCCTGTCCTTCCGCAACGTCCGCCGCCAGCAGGACCTGGAGGCCGCCCTGCAGATCCAACCCCAGACGCAGCGCGATGTCCCGTTGAAGTTTCGGTTGCCAGAAGACCAGGTTCCTCACCCAGTCCGGATGCTCGATGTCCAGGACCACGTACAGGGCCGCGAGCGCGATGAGTATGATGATGGCAAGTTGCCAGGTTGTTGATTTCCTCATGCCGTTCCTTTCGACGAGGTTATGTGACAAGCGTGGGGATTATAACCGGGGCGGGCAGTTGTGTCAATGCGCCAGCGGCGTGGCCCTGTTTTTTGGCATCACTTGTCCACTGCGCCAGATGCCCATCAGAGCAGGTGTTCAGAGACGAGGACCGCACCCGCGCCAGGCCGGGCGACTCGCACCTGTCGCACGCCGGGCAGTGCTTCCAGTCGCCGGGCGACCTCGGCTGCGTTGGCTGCTTCGCACAGGCAGTGGACGTTCGGGCCGGCATCCACAGTGTAGTAGGTGGGCAGCCCCCCGGCGCGCCACGCGACGACGGCGCGGATGATGCGCAGCGTGGCGGGTGTCCAGTAGTAGATCGCTGGGTGGGACGTCATGGTGACGGCGTGCATCATCACTGTATCGGCCTCCGTGGCCTCGCCCAACGCCGGAAGGTCACGTGCCATAATGGCAGCCCTGCAGGCTGCAACGCGGGCGGCCGCGCCCTCGACCCGCGCGCGGTGGAGGGGGCTGGAGGGGGCACGCGTGTGCCCCTCGGCGGAACCCACCGCCTTGTGGGCCGTGCTGACGATGGCGATGCAATCGCACAGCGACCAGTGGCCGGGTAGGGCGATGGAGTGGGCGAAGGACGTCTCGTGGCTATCACCGGCTGCCCATTCGACGAAGCCGGGTGGGATGGACCGGCAGGCGGAGCCGGAGCCCAGACGGGCCAGAGTGGAGAGGGCGTCTTCAGACAGCGTCAACCCAAGCGCGGCAGTGGCGGCCAGCGTCAGCGCAGCGAAAGCTGAGGCCGACGAGGCCAGTCCGGCTCCGGCGGGGAAGTCATTGCGCGAAACCACCCGCGCGCACAGCTCCGTCCTGGCCAGCGCACGCACTCGATCCAGGTGGGCGGTCACGCGCCGGAGGGCCGCGTCGCCCGCCGGTGCATCGTCGACGATCACCTCGTCCGCTTCCTGCTCGACCAGGAAGGCGACGGTGGTGACGGTGCTGAGGCCGTCGAGGTTCATCGAGATGGAGGGGTTGGCTGGCAGGTGGAGCGCGGGGTCCGCATCGCCCCAGTATTTGACGAAGGCGATGTTGGCATTGGCGACGGCGGTGGCTTTCACCGTGCTCCTCGATGGTTTCTCTGTGAGCCGGGGTTTCGTCTCATCCTGTCCCAGTCTTGCCGTGCGTGATCCGGGTGCCCGTGCTCAACGCATCGTCGAGCAGGGCGCGGGTCAGGAGCCCTGACTCGGTGCCGGTGAGGATGTGTACACACGTCTCCGGGTGGCGCTGCACCAGTTCGACCATGCGCGCCACCTTGTCCGCCATGCCGCCGGTGACGTCCACGCCCGCGGAGCCGGTCAGCGCGACCTGCAGCGCGGGAAAGTCGGCCGGCGTGATGCGCGGGATCACGGTCCCGCCGGGGTCCGCCACGCCGGGTACCGCGCCCAGCAGTAGGATGCGGGCCGGCTGCAGTTCGTCGGCCAGGAACGTGAAGATGTCCTCCGTGGAGATAATGGTGCCCCCCCGCACGTCGTCCAGCGCGACGTCGCCGTAGACCAACGGCACGAGTCGCTGTGCCAGCGCCGCCCGGATGGGGCGTGTGTTCAGGTACCTCAATGCGCCGTCGTGACAGCGGGCAGACGCGGAGGGCTGCACGCTCAGCACAGGGACGTTGGCTTCAAGGAACGCGTCGGTGACGATGCGGTTGAGGCGGGCGGCGGCGGCGGCCACCTCGGCGTAGCCGCGCCATTGGGCGGGCGTGCGCACCCCTTGCCGCGTGCCGTAGGGTCTGGCGGCCCAGTGGCCGAATGAGCCGGAGCCGTGGCCGATGAGCAGCGTGAGGTCGTCGGCGGTGTCTAGCGCCTGGCGTACCTCGCGGGCTAGACAGGCGATAGTCTCGTGCCGGGCGGTGTAGGCCCGGGACTTGTCGGTGATGAGAGAGCCGCCGAGTTTGAGGAAGACAACAGCATAAAAGTGCTCAGCCAGCATTGGCTTTAGGTCAGAGTGCACCGCCATTAGCACTCCTCGGACGCCATAGGTTAGCCGCTCGTGGATTAGGCTGCCCACTTCTTAATCCGTTGTTTTCTCAATCCGCTGTAGTGTTGCAGTGACCTTCGTACAAATCACCTTCACCGCCCCTGCCTCCCGCATCTCCTCTGTGACTTCCTCAACGCAATCATCCTCCACCAGCGCGACCATGTTCCCGCCCTGGCCTGCACCGGAAAGCTTGGCCCCCATCGCGCCGCAGAGGCGGGCTGTCTCCACCAACTCATCCAGTTCCGGGGAAGAGACCCCCAGCTCGATCAGGAATTCGTGATTGTCGTCCATCAGCCGCCCCAGCAAATCGATGCGTCCGGCCTCGATGGCCCGGCGGGCCTGGTTGGCGGTGTCGCCGATCTGGTCGAACAGGGCGTCGTAGTGAGCCGGGCTGCGCTGCCAGGCCCGGCGCACCTGCTCCACGACCCGCCTGGTGGAGCTACGGATGCCCGTGTCGCCGATGACCAGCGTGAAGGGTGCGCCGACGGTCAGCCGCTCGACGGGACGTCCCCGCACAAAGTAGACGGGCTGCTCGTAGACGACGACTGTGTTGTCAACCCCGCTGGGCGTGCCGTGGTGGATCTTTTCCACCTCAAAGACGAGTGCACTGACATCTGCCGTTCCCACCGGACGGCCCAGGAAGCCGGCCAGCGCACGGATGAGCGCGGTCGAGACGGCGGTTCCGCTGCCCAGTCCGCTCGCGATGGGGATCGTGGAGCGGACGGTGAGCGTGGCGTCTGGCTCGGGAGCGGAGAGGTGGGTCAGCGTGAGCCGTGCTGCAGCGGCCAACGGTTCGTCCTGTGGGGCTGCAGCCAGTGGGAAGCCTGTCCCCAGGTCAGGGGCGACGAGCGTCAGCCCACTGCCGGGCGGGGCTGGCTCGACTGTGGCACTGGCCTGTACCTCCGTGACGGGCACTGCAATCGCCGGTTGACCGTAGACGACGGCGTGCTCGCCGAAGAGGATGACCTTGCCTGGGGCAGAGGACTCTATCGATGCAGGTGCCATCTGTGACCTCCTTCGCCCGTTAGTGTACCGCAGGAAGCACGTACATTGTGATGACGACGCTCAGGCCCCAGAGAATGACCGTGACCTGGAGCGGCCGGTCTGAGAGCGCGATTTCCTCAGGTGCGCCGCCCATTCCCTTGACGTGGACCAGGTAGAGATAGCGGAAAATGGCGTACAGGACAAAGGGAATGGTCAGCATCATGGTGTGGTTGGGAGGCAGGCCCTCGGCGGAGAAGGTGTAGAGCGCGTAGGCCAGCAGCGTTGATGCAGTCACGATGGTGATTGCCTGATCGAGCAGCGGGAGATTATAATCCTCCAGGCTCTGACGGTGGGCGTTGGCGTTTTCCTTCAACAACACCAACTCGTGGCGGCGCTTACCGAAGCTGATCAGCAGCGCCAGCAGCGTCATGCAGATGTAGAGCCAGGGGGAGAAGCGCTCCGCCTCCACCAATGGCACGCCGGCCGCCACGCGTAGCAGAAAGCCAGCCGCGATGAGCATCACGTCGACGATGACGATGTTTTTGAGCCAGAAGGAGTAGGCGATCTGGATCAGCACGTAACTGGTCAAAATGCCGCCGAAGACTGGGTTGAGCAGAAAGGCCAGCGGCAATGTGACGAGCGGGATGACGACCGCCGCGACGACAGCCACGCGGGTGCTCAGTTGGCCACTGGCGAGGGGGCGGTTGCGCTTCCTGGGATGCTGCCGGTCTTTTTCGATGTCGGCCAGATCATTGATGATGTAGATGGCGCCGGATACCAGACACAACAGTGCAAACCCGGCCACCGTCCGGGACAGGTAGTATGGGTTGAATAGCTTGACATCGAAGGTCAGCGCAGCGAAGATAAAGATGTTCTTGGCCCATTGCCTGGGCCGCATGGTCTTGACCAAACTGGCGATCACTTCTTTGGCCTCCAGGTAGGTTGCGATTTGCGAGTACCGAGTTGCAGTGTGCAGAATGATACCAAAGATGCGCGATTTCGGCAAACGGTGCACGGCTGTTGGCGGTGGACAGTTGGCTGGTTGCCGACCGCGAGTCTTGCCTTTGCTTCGTTCTTGCGGTATCATACAGATGGGCTGATGATGGGACGTTCGAAGAAGCGATTAGACATTCTGTTGGTCGAGCGAGGCCTGGCGGAGAGCCGGACACAGGCGCAGCGGTTTGTCCGTGCCGGGCTGGTGCGCGTGGCAGGCCAGGTGGCCGACAAGCCCGGCACTCAGGTGGTGACGAGCGCCGAGGTCACGCTACAGGCCCGCCCACGGTTCGCTAGCCGTGGCGGTGAGAAACTGGAGGCGGCGCTCGTGCGTTTTGGACTGGACGTGGCGGGTCTGGTCGTGGCCGATGTGGGGGCTTCGACCGGCGGCTTCACCGACTGCCTGCTGAAGCGTGGCGCGAGCCGCGTCTATGCCATTGACGTAGGCTATGGCCAGCTCGACTGGCGCCTGCGGAACGACCCGCGCGTGGTAGTGATGGAGCGCACGAACGCGCGCTATCTGGAGAGTCTGCCGGAGCAGGTGGGCTTGGTCACCGTGGACGTCGCGTTTATCTCACTGGGGCTGATTCTGCCGGTAGCCGTGCGCTGGCTCTGGCCGGGTGGACAGGTGGTGGCGCTGATCAAGCCACAGTTCGAGGCAGGACGGCGAGAGGTCGGGAAGGGTGGGGTGGTGCGCGATCCTGATGTGCACCGGCGCGTGTTGGAGCGGGTGCTGGGTGTCGCGGCCGAGTTGGGATTGGGGCTGCATGGGCTGATGCCCTCCCCTCTGCGCGGGCCGGCCGGAAACGTCGAGTTCCTGGGATGGTGGATGTCTGGGGCAGAGGGCCTGCCGGTGGGGACCGTGGTTGCGGCTTGTATGGCGGAGGTGGAGGCCGCAGATGCGGCCCGTATGACGGGTGCGGCCCGTATGACGGGCGTGGAGGCTGCAGGATGAGCGATGCAGAAGCCCGGGTGCGACGGCTGGAGAGGATCCTGGAGATCAGCCGCGAACTGACCTCCACGGTGGCGTTGGAGCCGCTCCTGGAGAAAATCGGCGTCATGGCAGCCGAGTTGACGGACAGCGCAGGGTCCTCGATTCTGTTGCGGGATATGCGCACCGGTGAGTTACGCTTCTGCACCGCGGCTGGTGTCCCGCCTGGGCAACTCGCGGATATCGCCGTGCCCATCGAGGGTTCCATCGCCGGCACGGTCCTGACGTCGAGGGAGCCGCTGATCGCCCCTGATGCCCAGGCTGATCCCCGTCATTATGGAGAGGTGAGGCAACAGAGCGGCTTGGAGGTCCGGTCGCTGCTGGCGGTTCCGCTGCAGATCAAGGATCGCTGTATCGGCGTGGTAGAGGCGGTGAACAAGCAGGGTGGCCAGCAATTCATCCAGGAGGACGTAGAGACGTTGATGGCGTTGGCTGCCCAGGCGGCGGTCGCGATCGAGAACGCGCGGCTGGTGGGGGCGCTGCGGAAAGCGTACGATCGGCTGGGGCAACTGGATCGGCTCAAGTCAGATTTCATCGCCATCGCCTCCCACGAGCTGCGCACCCCGCTGAGTCTGATTTTGCTCTACGCCGCCGTGCTCCGGGGGCAATTGGGTGATGCGTCCGGAACGCAGGTGGAGGCGGTGCAGCGAGCGGCTATGCGTCTCAAGAACATCATCGACACGATGCTCAACCTGCGGTACCTGGAGACCGGGCAGATGGACCTGGCGCCTGCATGCTTTGACCTGCGGGCCGAGGTGGAGGGGGCGTGCGAGGACTATGAGGCCCTGGCGGAGACGGGGGGGGTGGAACTGTTTGCTAACGTACCAGATGGGGAGGTGCTCGTGTTTGCAGATCGGGAGAAGGTGCGGGTGATGCTGGACAACCTGATCTCCAACGCGGTCAGGTTCACCCCTCCTGGCGGGCGGGTGCGGGTGATGCTGGGGGGGCAGGGCGATGAAGTGGAGGTGGCGGTGATCGACACCGGCGTCGGGATTGCCCCAGAGGAGTTGGAACGGATCTTTGATCGTTTCTACCAGGTTGAGGACCCCATGACGCGCCGGCACGGCGGCATGGGGCTGGGCCTCACCATCGTTAAGGAGCTGGTGAACCTGCACGGCGGTCGCGTGTGGGCCGAGAGCGTTCCGGGCCAGGGGAGCCGCTTCGTCGTCGCACTGCCCACGCGTGTCTCTCCCGGTGAGGTGTGAGAGGCTGGATGAGGACCAAGGCCGCCTATCCCTGGCCCTTCTTTGCCGCGATGGCGGCCACCCTGTTGCTTTTCCTCAGTTTTCAGGGCCTGTTCCCCACACTTCCCCTTTACATTGCCGCCATCGGTGGTTCCCCGGCGGACAATGGGCTGGCGAGTTGGGTGTTTGCGTTGGCAGCCGTGGTCACCCGTCCGCTGGCCGGGTCATTGGCTGACCGCTGGGGCCGCAAGCCGGTTCTGGTGCTGGGTGCGATCGCCTTTGGCGGCGGGCCGCTGCTCTACGCGTTGAGGCCCAATGTGCCGTGGCTGCTTGGGGCACGGGCGGTCCACGGCGTGGGGATGGCGCTCTTTACCACCACGTATCAGGCCTTCATCGCCGATCTGCTCGCGCCCGGCCGGTATGGGGAAGGGCTGGGGTTGGCCAACACGGCTTCGGTGGTGACGATGGTGGCAGCGCCCCCCTTTGGCGAGTGGCTGGTGCGGAAGTCTGGTTTCGAGTTGCTGTTCCTCGCGCTCGGCGCGCTCGGTGGGATGGGGGTAGTGGCCACGCTGGTGCTACCAGGCCGGGGCAGGGTCGCTCGAACGAGCTCTCGGCCGCCGTCTCACGGGCGTCCTGGGAGTGAACACGGATCTGCCGCTGCGCCACCCCCGGCGCGGGTGGGCCTGCGGCACGTGCTGCGGCAACCAGGCGTGCGCGTTGGTACGTTGGGTATGGCGCTGCTGGGCGTGCCCTTTGGGGCGTTTATCGTCTTCTTGCCCCTGTCCGCCGACGCGCGGGGGTTGGGCGGGACGGGTTGGGTCTTTGCGGCCTACGCGCTGACCTCCTCGCTGGTGCAGCCGGTAGCCGGCCACATCTCAGACCGGTGGGGGGGCGGCAGGACGGCGTTGGCGGGCATGGCGATCGTCGGCGTGACGGCGGCTGGGTTGGCTGTGGCTGGCAGTATGCGGACGCTGCTAGGGCTGGCCGGGCTCTTCGGGGCGGGCTACGGGGCGGCGCGGGCCGGGTTGGACGCCTGCGTGCAAGGGAACGTCGAACCGGCGCTGCGAGGGAGCGGTGCAGCGGTCCAGTACACGGCCCACGATTTGCTGATCGGTCTCGGCTGTTGGGCGCTGGGCTGGCTGGCAGGCGCGATGGGCTATGGCGTGATGTACGCCACTGTCGGCGGGATCACGCTGCTGGGGCTGGTGATAGGCGGGCTAGTCATCGGATGGGCAGGCGGCGGCCGGTAGCACTCCGCTGGGCGCGGCCAAAATCGCGCAGGCCATCCAGTTGCTCCACGTCGAACACCGGCCCGTCCTGGCAGACCAGGTATCCATCCATGGCGCACTGCCCGCAGATACCGAAGCCGCACTTCATGTACCGCTCCAGGCTCAACTGGCCGGGAATGGCGCGCTCGCGACACAGGCGGTGGACTGCGACGAGCATCGGTTCCGGGCCACAGGCGTAGATGGCAGATTGCGAATTGCAGATTGCAGATTGCAGAATGGCGTCGGTGACGGGGCCTTTGTAGCCGAGGGAGCCGTCGTCGGTGGCCAGGATGAGGTCCACGCCCAGCGCGCGGAACTGCTCGACGTAGGGCAGGTCGAGGGCCGTGCGCGCACCGAGCGCAACGGTGGTGGGGATACCGCGCGTGACGGCCTGCGTGGCCAGGAAGTAGAGGGGGCCTACGCCGCACCCGCCGCTCACCAGCAGCGCCAGTTGGTCTTTGTGTAGTGAAAATCCACGCCCGTAGGGGCCACGCCAGCCTACCTGGTCACCCACCCTGCGTTCGCACAACGCCGTCGTAAATGGCCCTACGCGGGCGACGGTGAGCGTGAGTGGGGTGGGGCAGGCAACCGACATGGGCTTCTCGTCCACGCCGGGCAGCCAGAGCATAATGAACTGCCCCGGTTCTGCCTCCGGGACCTCGGCATCCAGCACGAACGTGCGGATGGTGCGGGTTTCGTCACGGATCTCGCGGATGCGGACGGTGTGTGGTAGGGTCACCCGTCGGCTCCTCCTTGCTTCTGTCCTCCTCGCCCGTGCCATCCAACGTCAAAACCTGATGGCCGCTGCCCGCCCCCGGAACTCTTTCAGCGCGCCGTACCCGTGCCGTTCCATATAGTCCCGCAGTTCCTCGCACACCTGCCGGAAGACCGCCATCCCCCGGTAATAGACGGCCGAGCCGATGCCGACGGCAGTCGCGCCGACGAGGATCATCTCCACCGAGTCCCGCCCGGTCGTCACGCCGCCCACCGCCACGACTGGCACGTCAACCGCCTGGCAGATGTCGCGCACGCAGCGCACGGCGATGGGACGCGTCGCCGGGCCGCTCACGCCACCGGTGCCGTGGGCTAACACGGGCCGGCAGGTCTCGATGTCGAGGATGAGCCCAGGCCCCAGGCTGTTGATGGCGGTAATGCCGTCCGCTCCGGCCTCGACCACCGCCCGCGCGATCTGTGCCACGTCGGTCACGTTGGGCGAGAGTTTCACCAGCACCGGGATGTCGGTGTTCTGCTTCACCCGGCGCGTGACCTGTCCCGCGACGTAGGGGTTGGCAGCGAACATCTGCCGATAGCGGTCGTCTATGTTGGGGCAGGAGATGTTGACCTCGATCAGATCGGGTTGGGCTTCGGAGATGAAGCGGGCTACGGTACCAAAGTCATAGATCGTCTCGGCAAAGATGCTGGCGATGACCGGCACCCCCAGCGGGGCCAGCTCCTCCTTCGCGGCCCGGATCTCCTCGACCATCACCTCGACGCCGGGGTTGGACAGGCCGACGGCGTTGATCAGCCCCGGCCCCCAGTCGAGGATCGTCGGGTTCGGGTAGCCTGGCCGGGGCTTGAGGCTGCACGACTTGGTCGTGACCCCGCCCGCGCCGGCCCGCGCCACGCGCACCATAATCTCGTGGCTTAGCCCCAGGACACCCGAGGTCAGTACCGTCGGGTTGGGCAGGCGGACGCCGCAGAGGGTGGCAGAGATGTCTACGGCGCTAGGGGTTTCGGGTTTCGCAGTTTCAGGTTTCAAGGTTTCAGGTTTCAGGTTTCAGATAGCGGAGGACTTTTACATGTTGCGCGGGGGTGATGCGGGCGGATTCCCGCAGCTCATCCAGGATCTGGCCAAGTCGGAGCAGGGCGTGCAGCCGGTAGCCGCGCCGGGCCAGGTCCTCCGCGCCGCCCTGTTCCCGGTCGATCAGCACGAGCACGTCGTGCACGGTGAGCCCGGCTGTCTCCAGCGGCGCGATGGCCTCCAGCTTGCTGTCCCCCCGCGTGATCAGGTCGTCGACCAGGAGCACTGTCTCCCCGGGCGCGAAGGCTCCCTCGATCGCGTGGCGGGTGCCGTGCTCCTTCACCTCGCGACGGGGGTAGATGAGCGGCCGGTCCAGTTCCAGCGCCAGCGCGACCCCGATCGGCAGGCCCCCATAGGGGATCGCAGCGATGCGGTCGAACGCGAGCCCGCGGGCCGTGCTGGCCATCGCGCGCGCCACCTCGCGCAGCACCGGCGGGTGGCTGACCAGGAGTCGCAAGTCAACGTAGATGGGGGAGCTGAGGCCGGATTTGAGCGTGAACGTGCCGAACTGGATGCAGCCGGTTTCGAACAGACGGATGGAGAGAGAGTCTTCAGGCATAGGTCGTTCTCCGGTAGAAGTTCATTGTTGGGCTCGCAATTGGTTGATGCGATCGCGCAGCGTCAGCGCGGCGGTGCGGGCGGCCTCGGCAAAGTCCGGCCCTCGTGAGGCGTAGATGATGCCGCGCGAGGAGTTGATGACCGGGCCGACGCCGCTGGTGGTGGAGCCGTGGGCCACGGCCGCCTCGAGGCTTCCTCCCTGCGCGCCGACGCCAGGGATGAGGAACGGCAGGCCGGGGGCGATCTCCCGCAGGCGCGCCAGTTCCTCGGGGTAGGTCGCGCCTACGACCAGGCCGCAGGTGCCTGCGTGCGCTGCATCCCACCCGACCGCCAGCCGGGCGACTTCCTCGTACAGCGGGCGATTTCCCACGGGTTGGTTCTGGAGGTCTGGCGCAGAGGGGTTAGAAGTGCGGGCCAGCAGAAAGATCCCGTGCTCTGCACTTGCCAGGAACGGGCACAGTGCATCCAGCCCCAGGTAGGGGTTGGCGGTGGCACCGTCCACGCCGAGCGTCTCGAAGGCGGCACGGGCGTATGCGGCAGCGGTGTGGCCGACGTCGTTGAACTTGGCGTCGAGGATGACGGGCAGGTGACCGGGGATGTCGGCGATGAGGTTTTGGAGCGCGCGCAGGCCGGCGGGACCCTCCGCCAGCCAGAAGGCCAGGTTGGGCTTGTAGGCGCAGACCAGGTCGGCGGTGGCCTCGACGATGGCGTGGCCGAAAGCGAGCAGCGGGTCCTCTGCGGCCAGCACAGCCCCGGGCAGTCGTTCCATCGCTGGATCGAGGCCGACGCACAGCCAGGAGTTGTTGGTCTGTTGGGCGGTTCGGAGTTTATCTGTGAAAGTCATGGTTGGTTACCTAGTTGGTTGGTTGCCTGGCACAAAAAAACCTTTGGACACTTGTCCAAAGGTCGGATGAAACGCTTCAAGTGGGGAAGCTGGCGACTTCCGTGTGAAACATTCCCGCAGATTGGCTGCAAGCCATTCTCCAGACATCGCACGACAGTATACCGCAATCGCGAGGAGATGTCAAATGGAGGTTTAACGTCCAGTTTCGTCTTCCTAGTCAAGCTTTCGGATCAGGGGCTTTGCCGCCAGGCTCAGCAGATAGGCCGCACCGGAGACCAGGATGATCGTCGCCCCGGAGGTCAGGTTCAGCAAGTAGGATAGCCACAGCCCCGTCGTCGTGAAGACCACACCCAAGATGCTCGCCAGCGCCATCATCGTCTTCATGTGCTTCACGAACTGCCCGCTGATGGCGGCCGGCATGGTTAACAAGGCGATGACCATGATCAACCCCACCACGCGCATCATCATCACCACGGTGAGTCCGATCAGGCACATCAGGATCAGGTAGATCGCGTCTACCGGCACGTTCTCCACGGTGGCAAAGGTCTCGTCGAAGGAAACCGCCAGCAGTTCCTTGTAGAACAGCATCACGAGCGCGACGATGACGAGGTCGAGCAGCAGCATGATCAGCAAGTCGCTTGATGGGACGGCCAGGATGCTGCCGAAGAGATAGCTCATCAGGTCTGCCTTGTAACCCTCCGTCAGATCCACAAAGATGATGCCGGTCGCCATCCCGATGGCCCACATCACGCCGATGACCGTATCCGCCCGCTGGCGGGTCTTGCGCTGCACCGCGCCCATCCCCAACGCCGCCGCCACGCTGAAGACGATCGCGCCCAGCACCGGGTTGAGCTTGAGAAAGTAGCCCAGGCCGATGCCGCCGTACGCCGCGTGTGCGATGCCGCCGCTGATGAAGACGATCCGCTTGATGACGACGAACGTGCCGATGATGCCGCAGGCGATGCTGACCAGCACGCCCGCCATTAACGCGTTGCGCATAAACGTGAATCGAAGGGCCTCGATCAGCGGTTCGATCATGGTTGCATCTCCTGGTAGCAGTCGGCAAATCTGCAAGTCGGCAAATCTACGAATCTACGAATCTACGAATGTACGGACGGCGAGCTATGAATTTGTGGATGTGTGCTCGGGGAAGACCCGGTGCGGCACGCCGTGGGCGATCAGGTCGATGGGGCACCGGTATGCGGCCTCCAGCATATCCGGCGTGATCTGCTTCCCCCCGTGGTAAAACAGTCGCCGGTTGAGACACCCCACCGTTTTCACGTGAGACGAAATCGCGCTCATGTCGTGCGACACCAACAAGATCGTGATGTGTTCGTTCAACTTGCTCAAAAGCTCGTAGATGCTGGCGCTCACCTGGGGGTCAACGCCTGCCATGGGCTCGTCCAGAAGCAGGATTTTCGGCTCTGTTGCCAGCGCGCGGGCGATGTAGACCCGCTGCCGCTGACCGCCCGAGAGCGCGCCGATGGGGCGGTCGCGCAGGTCGAGCATGTCTGCGCTGCGCAGTGCCTCCGCCACAACCTGGTCGTCCGCGGCGGTGTAACGCTGCAGCAGGCGGCGGCGGCCCAGTCGCCCCATGCGGACCACGTCCCACACGCTGATGGGGAAGTCACGGTCGAACTGCACCGACTGCGGCACGTAGCCGATGTACCGCCGTGCTTCCTTGACGGGCTTGCCCATGACGCACACCTGGCCCCGCGTGGGTGGGAGCAGACCGAGCAACACCTTGAGCAGCGTGGTCTTGCCACCCCCATTCGGGCCGATCAGCCCGATAAAGTCAAAATCTCCGACCGAGAGGTTGATGTCCTCCAGCACGGGCTCACTGTCGTAAGTGGCCCAGAGGTGCTGCACCGAGATCACCTCGCGCTGCGTGTCCGTCGCTTCCGTGCTCATTCTATCCTCGCTTGTCCTTCATCGCGAAAGATGTCAGCGGAGTGCGCATTGTGGCAGTCAGTCTCCCGACTGAAAGGTGACCCGCAACTTGATGCGACCCACCTGGAGTCTATCCCCATCCTTGAGCACGTGCGGCAGGTAGGGGGTCAGGCGGCTTCCGTTCAGGAAAGTGCCGTTGGCGCTGCCGACGTCTTCGACCAGATAGTTCGAGTCCCGCTGATGGATCTTGCAGTGGCGGCGGGAGATGCCGCCCTCCAGCCCTCCATCGGGGGTGAGATCCACGTCTGGCAAGATGTCGTGAGCCGCATCCAGACGCCCGATGTCCACCTCGGCCTTGGGCGGCAATTGAATCTGGCGGCCAGTGGGCAGGATCTTGATATGTAACGGGACAACAGTCTCCTCGACGCCCCCCACCACAGACTCGCTGGTCCAGGGATCTGCCCGCGAGATGGGCAGTTGCTCCTCGGGAAGCATCTCGGTCCCCAGAGGACCGCCGGTAGGCAGATACGCACCGCACTCGCTGCAAAACAACGTGCCAGGACGGTTTTTACGTCCGCAAGATGGACATGGGTTCACAAGTTCTCCTCCAAGAAGAAAGGCACAGACTGCATACCGGAGTACTCATAGATGGCCGCAGAAGAGGTGTTGCTCAAGGCCAGCTCAAGGTTCCTGGCGGCGGTGTTACCGGCTCAATACCTCGGCGAAGGTATCCGCAACGTGGCGCAGACTGTCCAGCCAGTCGGGCGCCAGCGGGCTGATGAGCAGCACCTCGCCACCGATCTCGTTGGCGATGGTCTCCGCAGCCTTCGTGCTGAATTCTGGCTGTGCAAAGATCACCTTGATGTCCTCTTCCCGGGCCTCGGCGACGAACGCCGCCAACTCGGCCGCGCTGGGCTCCTGTCCACCGACCTCGGCAGGGATCATCTCCAGCCCGTAGTCGCGGGCAAAGTAGCCCCACGCCGGATGGAAGACCATGAACTTTTTGCTCTCCACTCCTTCCAGCGCCTCGCGGATGTCGGCGTCCAGGGTGTCGATGTCAGCGATGAAGCTGTCCAGATTCGCCTTGTACGCATCCTCGTGCGCAGGGTCGAGTGCTGCCAGCGCCTCGTAGATCGTCTGTGCCTGGGTCTTGACCAAGGCCGGCGAGAGCCAGATATGCGGGTCAGGGTTCTCCGGCTCGCCCGCGTGGTACACCGCCTCCTCGTGTTCTTCCGCCTCCCCGTGACGGTGCGCCTCCATCGGCATCCGCGCGATGCCCGTGGTCGTGTCCACCATCAGCATCTCGCTGTTCGCCGATGCGATACGGTCCAACCACGCGTCCTCAAAGGGCACGCCGATGCTGACGTATGCGTCTGCCTCGCTCAGCGCTGTGAGTTGCTCCGGCCTGGGTTCGTAGGTCGCCGGGCTGTCTCCCGGCTCGACCATCACGTTCACGTTCACGTGCTCGCCGCCGATGCGCTCCACAAAGTACTTTTGTGGCAGGATGCTGACGGTGGCGTTCAGTGGGCCGTTGGATTCGGGCGCTGTGGTCTCGCCGGGCGGCGCACTCTGGCCGCACCCGGCCAGCAACGCCCCGCTGAGCAACAGCGTCCCAATAGCAACGTATGGTCTTTTGGCCATTTGTGACTACCCTTGCCGGATGTCTGAAGGTTTCGCCCCCACCCAACCCTCTCTCTCGCAGGGGGAGGGCTGAACGATGACTTCAGCCCTTGTCTTCCTGGCAGTGGGGGCAGATGCCGAACAATTGAAGCAGGTGATCGTCCACCCGGTAGCCTGTCCCCACCTCGACGCGCTCAATGAGTGCGTTTATATCTTCCTCGCCCGAGAACTCTACCGCCCGGCCGCAGACCAGGCAGATCAGCGCGTGCCGATGGCCCGGCGAGGTGAGCAGGTAGCCGTGGCAGCCGTCCTCGCGGTGAGCGCGGCGCACCAGATGCAGCTCCGAGAGCAGGTTTAGCGTCCGGTAGACGGTCACGAGCCCCAGTTGCCGGTGCACCGCCTGCGCCTGCTCCAAGACCTCCTGCGGCGAGAGCGGGGCGTCCGCCTGCGTCAAGGCGTGCATCACCGCCCGCCGTGACGCGGTGATCCGACAGCCCGCGCTGGCAAGACGTTGTTCCCACTCGGTCATCGTGATCCTTTAATGAAAAGTTTTTTCAACAGCGATCATAGCACCGAGAGGCGTTCTTGTCAAGTCGGTGATCGGCCGCATCGTTGCAGCGGACGTGTGGCTGTGATACAATCCACCCGTGCGACGACGTGCGACCCTATTATGTGCTGTTCTCATATTCCTTCTTGCCATCACCGTGCGATTCTACGGGCTAAACTGGGATGGCGGGCTCGGCGCTCATCCGGACGAGCGGCACGTGGTGGGGGTGGCGGAGAGCCTGCGCTGGCCTGACCGTTTGAACCCCCTGGACATCGCCCCGGGCTTTGCTTACGGCCACCTGTCGCCCTACCTGCTCGCGCTGGCCGCTGGGCTGGTCCATCGTGCAGACCCGCTGCTGGTCGGGCGGGCGCTGGCGGCACTGTTCGACCTGGGCACGGTGGCCTTGACCTTTGCACTGGGGAGGCGGATGTATGGGGAGGGGGTTGGCCTGCTGGCGGCGGCCTTCGTCGCGCTGATGGTCACCCACGTGCAGCAGGCCCACTTTTACACCGCCGACGCGCCGTTGGCATTCTTCGTCGTGGGGACGCTGCTCTTCGCCGTCTGCCTGGCTGAGGACGGACGGCGGCACCAGGCCTTGCTGGCGGGTGCGTGGACCGGGCTGGCGCTGGGCACCAAGTTCAGCGCGGCGCTGCTGGTGCTGCCGCTGGGCGCGGCGTGTGCGGCCGTCCCGGGCGGGCCGACGTCGCGTTGGAAGCGCGGGCTGGAAAGCGGCGGAGCGGCGCTGGTGGCCTTTGCACTCACCAACCCCTTCGCGCTGGCTGCGTTTCCCACGTTCTGGCGCAACGTGGCCGAGCAGGCGGCGCTCGCCCGGGGCGTGCTGGACGTGCCCTACACCCGCCAGTTCCACGGCACGTGGCCATACCTGTACCCAGTGGTGCAACAGTTGCGCTGGGGAATGGGGTGGCCGCTGGGGCTGGTCGCCTTTGGCGGGCTGGCGTACGGTGTGTGGCGGGCGGTGCGGGAGCCGCCACAACAGGGGGAGTGGGTGGTGCTCGCCTGGGCCGTGCCGTCGTTTGCCTTCGTCGGCGCACTCTACGCCAAGTTCCCCCGTTACCTGCTGCCGCTGACGCCACTGCTGGCGATCTACGGGGCGCGGATGCTGGTCGCGCTAGCCCGAAGGAGCTCACTCCTCATCTACGCCGTCCTCATCTGCTCTCTCATCCACTGCCTGGCGTTCGTTAACCTCTACCGTTCCCCGCACCCCTGGCTGGTCGCCTCCGCGTGGCTCACCGATCACGTGCCCCGAGGGACGGTCGTCGCCGTCGAGCAATGGGACCATCCGCTGCCCCTGGACGCGACGGGCTACGACGTGCGCGAACTGCCCGTCTTTGACGAGGACACGCCGGAGAAGTGGGCCGGGATGGAGGCGACGCTGGCGGAGGCCGATTACGTGGTCATCGCCAGCCGGCGCGGGTACGCGACGCTGGCACGGTGGTCGGAGCGCTATCCCATCACGGCGCGCTACTATCAGTTGCTGTTCGAGGGTGGACTGGGCTTTACGCCCGTGGCCTGCTTCGGGCGCTATTCGCGCCTGGGGCCACTGGCGCTGGTGGACGACCCCATCGCCGGTCTGGGCTTTTCGCTGCCGGAGCTCTGCCGGCCCAAAGCGCTGGCTGTGCTGCGCCTGGGCCGGTTGGACGAGAGTTTCGTCGTCTACGATCACCCACGGGTGGTGATCATGCAGCGAGGCACGGAGGGAGGGACGCTCGCGCCGCGCTGAGGACGACGTCTCGAGCGGTTTTGGCTGCGGCTTCGGCTCTGCCTCGGCTCACGCTGCTGGAGGTATGTGACTCTACCCGCCCAGGATGCGCTGCAGGTTGGCGGCTCCCTCGTCCGCCAGTTTCTCGTTCTGGCCAAGCAGCAGTCTTTCTGCCAGTTTGCCCAGCGCGGCTCCCGGGACGGTGTAATCTAGCTGGAGAAAGAGCCGGGTGTCATCCCCTTCTGGCTCCAGCGTCCAGGCCCAGGTGGTCACGATGCCGCCTCGTGTCTCGATGACGTGCCGCCGGGGGGGATCGTGCTCCAGCACGTGACCGGCGATATCGAGGGAGACCCCGGCCATCTTGTAAGTCAACTCCCACTGATAGTCGGTCCCCTCACCGGAAAAGTTCCGTGAGTCGACCAGCCCGGGCAGCCACTGGGGGTCATTCGCGTGGTCTGCCAGGAATGCAAAGACCTGTTCCGGTGGGGCCTTGACGACGACGCTGCGCTCGATGGTGGCCATTGTATCCTCCTTACTACGTTAACGTTGGGCCCTGCTCTCTTGCTCCGTGAGATGCTGGGTTGATTATACGCTTTTGCCCAGATGGTGCAAGTTCGATCTCTCTCCCGGCGTGGACACTGTGCCCCTGAGTGTTGGTGCTTCCTCGGTCTGTGGTATCATGGTGGCATGAATCGGGTCTCAGGACTGCCTCAGCTCTCGTCGCAAAATGTGCAAAAGATGGGTGCATCGATGAACCGGGCCGAATCTCGTGTAGCTGTCCTCTCGGCTACGTATCGCACGGCTGAAGAGCAGATCAGACGAGCATTGCAGTTGCTGGAATATCGCCCACAACGCAGCAAAATACTCCTGAAACCCAACTTGGTGACGATTCCGCGCTGGCTGCCACTGGGCGGTATTCCGCGTTCGGCGATCACGGATGTTCGCTTTATCGAGGCTTTGTTGCGTGTTTTCGATGGGTACGAGATCACCATCGCCGATGGCGCCCTTGCGGCGACCGACACGGACGAGGTGTTGGAAAAGAGCGGTGTCGCCGCACTGGCGCGCGAATATGGCGCCCAGGTTGTTAACCTGGATCAGGTCGAGCGCTTTGAAGTCCCCTGGGCTTACGGCAAGTTACGTTTGCCAGTATTGCTTCAGACGCACGAGTACATCAACGTGCCCAAGCTTAAAACGCACGTTCAGACTGGTGTCACCCTGGGATGCAAGAACCAGAAAGGGTTGCTCACCAGTGCCGACAAAATCCGCTTTCACCGTGAATTTGGTCTACACGATGGAATCCGCGCGTTGGCGGATGTGATACAGCCTGCGCTCACCATCGTGGACGGTGTCATTGGACTGGGTGGGCCTGGCCCTACGCTGGGGCGGTCGCGCCGTTCCCATCTGGTCGTTGCTGGACGGGATATGCGCGCCGTGGACGTTGCTTGCTGTGATTTGATCTCGCTGCCGCTAGAGCGGGTATACCATCTGGATCGCGTTCCATATCGCGCGATTGGGGGCACCGTTGAGGAAATGCGCCTGCGTTTTAACGCGCCCACCGAGATGACGATAGCCAACGTACACGTTCATGTGGTGCAGGGCACCTGCTCGCGCTGCCTGCAAAGCATGCACGACGGATTGGCCGCACTCTGGCTTTCGCCCTATCACATCCTGCGTGGAACGTGGAGTTGCATTCTCAACCGGACAGACGTGATCACCGGTCAGGAGAAACAAGTCCCACATGCGGCACGCGGGCGGTTGATCTGCTACGGTGACTGTGCAAGCAGATTGGCGGAGAAACATGATCTGCAATGGATTCCGGGCTGTCCGCCTTCGGTGAGCGAGTTTCTAGAGATATTCTAACCACGGTTCTTAACCAAACTGTAATGCCCCTGTAGCTTGATTTTGTGTACGAATGCTGGTACAATGCTCGTAGCCAGACAATCGAGCGCTCTTCCTTGCACCAAACGCGCCAGCGTGTTCTGATCGGAGGAAGTGGGGTTGATGACCGGGGCATTGAGACAGCTTTGGGATCGGGTGGCCCACTCTCGCATGCCATCTCAGGAACGATTGCCACTCAATCTAGGGAGTGAGGTGGCAGCGGCGACGGACGCATTGCTCCAGGAAATCGTCGCTGGCGTAGTTGAGGGGCTGGGTTTCAGGGCCTCAATGGTCGCCGTCGTTGGGACGCAAAATGGCCAGAATGTCCTCTCCGTGCGTGCGTTTGCCTATGGGTCAGCTCTTTCCAGACTCAGGTGGTTCGACGCGGGCAAGAAACTGGAGGGCACCGTCCTTGAAATCGGCCAGCGCATAGCCGGTCAGCAGTTGATCGGAAACTATGTCTCTCTTGACGAGATGGAAAACCTGGGTGTGAGAGTTATCAGAGAGAATCGGTCGTTTGCATGCACCAGTTCGTTGTATGATCTGTTCGCAAGGAAGGTTGACAGGGACACCGCCGAGAAGCTTCAAGCATTGGCCCATCTTCATGCATTTGTGACGGTTCCGTTCAGAGACGGCGAGGGCAACTTGATCGGCAATTTGTTTGCTGGAACCGACAGGCTCGACGTCACAGATCAGGAGATTGAGTCTCTCCGGGTATTTTCGAGGATGGCGACCGTTGCCATTCAGAACACTCAACTGCTTGAAAAGAGTGAGGCACTGCTGGACGAGCTAACGCGCAAGAACAGCCAGCTTCGAGCTCTTCAGGACACTGTCAGCGCGCTCCTTGAATCTACGCTGAGCGAGCACAGGGTTTTACAAAGAATCGTCGATGGAGTGGTCGAAGGACTGGGCTTCCGAGCGGCCATGCTCGCTGTTATTGAGCGTGACGAGAATGGAGAGCAGATCCTCCCAGTCAGGGTGTTCAGCGTACACCCCAGTCTGCCTGGTAGGAGGATTTTGGAGCAAGGGCAGAGGTTGTTCGGGAGGCAATTGGTCGGATCACACGTATACGTCAACGAGGAAGTAAAGAAGGAAAACCTGGGGGTCAGAGTCATTCTTGACAAACGGGACTTTGGGCTAACCTCGGAGCTCCGCGACCTGTGGTATCCTGCAGCTACACCGCGTGAGTGTGAGTGGGCTCAGCGAGCACTTGGAGTGAAGACGTTCGCTACCGTCCCATTCTGGCGGATGGATCCGAGAACGGGTGAGAAGGAACTCATAGGCAACCTTCATGTCGGAACGGACCGCGAGGAGATCACTGACGACGAAATAGAAGCCCTGCGTACCTTTGCCCTTCAGGCGTCGAATGCGATTCGCAACGCTGAGATGCACCTGGATACGCTCAGGATTAGTGCCATGGCTTCGTTGACCTCGAATATGGCACACCGGTTGAATGGGATCATCGGCAAAGTGAGCGGATGGGTTCAGCAAATCCAAAGCAATGCTCGCGATGAACTTGATGTGGCATTCCTGGCCGACAGGCTTGAGAGGATGAACAACAGCCTGGCAGAGGCTGCTGCTTTGGTCGACAGGGTCAGGGAAAAAGCAAAAGAAGACGTAACTACCCAGACGGGGTGCTGGCTACGGGGGCGCATTGGAGGGCGGAGTTGGCATCCAGGGTTCTCCACGATAGGCAGCTTCGAGGACATCAAGCACAGGTTGCCCTTGTTTCCGAGCCGTGGAG